>Ga0187833_10002196_pt1 | contig 21316 bp, 20 predicted proteins | sample ETNtaG_37_FD_167968 | JGI IMG/M metagenome (GOLD analysis project Ga0187833, IMG submission 167968) | Marine microbial and viral communities from oxygen minimum zone, Eastern Pacific Ocean - ETNP2014_SV_400_PacBio MetaG (Illumina Assembly) | ecosystem: Environmental > Aquatic > Marine > Hypoxic...
CGGAATTATTAAGAAACCACCACAAGAGATCACTACTGACTAGACACAGGGGGGTCAATTTTGAACTGCCGGAATCAAATCAAAGGGGGTCAGTTTTAAACTGCCGTTGACATGCTCTCCAGGAGAGGGTCGAATCAGTACGAATCCGGCAACACGACCGTCTACTTTGATCAGATACGGATGATGATCGCTTCGTTCCCAATAGTCGGGCAATTCATCACAGCCATCCCAGCGCCCTTCATCATTGCAGTCCCATCCCATGTATTCTGAAATGTCGTACACATAGTATGGCACCAGATTCTTGATGATAGTGTAATCTGAAGCACCTGCTTGAAGTAGTTGTATGTCCATAGAAGGACCTAGATGGTCGTAGCGGTAAAGGACGCACACACGCGACTTAGGCTACATGTCAGGCACCAAGCTCCTGAAAAGCCGATACATACTTTGCTTTCCCCTGAGTCGATTGAAGGCTCATGGCTTCCAGTTCCAGATGCATGAACGCGTCGGTGGCTCCGTATTCGTTTCTGATGTGCGAGGCAGTAAATCCAAATCGCGGGTAATAATTGGGACTACCCAACAGAAACAGGGCTGCGAAGCCAAGATCCCGGGACTCGGCGATTGCCGAGCGCATGAGCATAATGCCAATTCCATTGCCTTGATGCCGGGGCAGCACGGACAGAGGGGCTATGGCAGCAAAGTCGCCCTTGGGGGCCGGGTTCAGTTCGATTGGCGACAGCATGACGTGGCCCACAATTCCGCCGTCGAGAACTGCAACCAGTGACAGCAATGATTGCTCCCTGGAGCGGATCAGTGATACCAATTGTGCTTCAAGTGTTCGCTGAAATGCAGATTCCACTACCAGCGAGATGCCCTCAATGTCGCCAGGAGCTTCTTGCCTTATGTCGGGTTTCTGATTCATGAAAGTTTTAAGCTGATGGGAAGCGACTCAGGTGCTCATGCATGATCTGCAGTTCACCCTCGACCCTGACAATCACCCGGGTTCCCCTCCCGGTGATACGAAACGTACCATCGCTGCGCTTACCTTCCCAGTTGTAGGTGTATGTCACCGTAGCCGTATCATAGTCTGTGGACAACACCTGCAGGTCAGACAAGTAGTATTTTTCGTCCACGACATCTGCACCTTGACTCCAGGTATCCTCGAATGCTCGTTGTACCTCCATACGGCCGACAAAGTCGCCGTCGGTAAATCTGAAAACCGCCTTCTCATGCACCATATGAGCTACCAGTGAAAAGTCCTCAGCCGCGGCAAGATTCTCGAAGCGATGGCAGAATGTCTCTACTTCCCCGACTGAAATGACAGAGCGATTGAAGATGTCGTCCTTCGCCCTGTCGTGGTTGTTATTCGCATAGGCCTGCATGCTCCACACTTGAAATCCATGCCTTGCATAAAACGCAATCACCTTATGAAGATCGCGTGATGCGGAATAGACATGGAACCGGTTCAGACCCCTCGTCTTTGCCTTCACTTTGAGCTCGTCTACCAGGAGAGTACCAATTCCCTGGCTGCGTCTCTCCGGTGCAACGTAGAGCTCCTCCAATTCAACGTAAGGATCTTCGGTCCCAAAGATCGCCAATCTCTCATTTTTACCCTGTGCAGCGAGGAATGCGACCATCGACTGGTTCTCTTCAGCCACGATCAGATAACCAGATTCACTGAGGTAATGATCGAAGCTTCCGGTCACTTGACCCACCGTCGACCCTTCCCGCTCCCACTGAATCGCCAGGTCCACGATCGTCTGTAGATCGTCCTTGCTTGCAGTCCGTATGGTGATGTCGTCATTCATGTGATGTTCAGCTCAAATACCAAATCCCTCTCAGGGCCGCGATCATCGAAGGCGACGCTATTGGTTCGATAGGTCGTCCCCTCATCTACCCAGTCTTCCTCATCCCATTCTATGACGCAACATCGATAACGTCCGCTGATGCAATGGGCCTCGTAAGAATGCTGCCCGAGGACAGACATACCTCATATGAGGATGCGCCAGTGCAACCCGAAACCACCCATCTGGCTTTTCCATCGATGAAATGAACAGCGGCACCGTCGTCTATGGCGATCCCGTCTGATATCTTGCCTGTGCCTACCAGATGCTCGTATGTTGGCTTTCTCTCTGGATCCATACGGTAGTGAGGGCAACAGCTTCCTTCGATGAATCCCAGGCAGTCCAATGGAGCCAGTATGGACTCGTTGGAATCCGTGACTCCGGAATTAAACCAACAGATGGCACCAGCGCTGACACCAGCCAGAATGGTACCGTTTTCTGCCGCCTGCTTCATCAGACCAGGCAACTCCCATGCCTCCCAGACTGCCAGCATGCTCTTGGTATTGCCGCCGCCAACATAAATGACATCTTGCTCCTGGATCCAATCCACAACTTTGGGAGTACGATGGAAAAGCGGCAGGTGTGAAGGTCTGCAGTTAAGCGAGGCGAACCTTGTGTAGAATTTGAGAAGAGAACTGTCGGAATCGCCAGTCGCAGTTGCCAGGAAGCCAATGCCCGGCTTGCTGGATTGGCATTGCTCAAGGACATACTGATCCAATCCGGGTTCGGAGCCTGCAGAAAAACCTCCGCCACCGACTGCTATTATTTGGCCTCTTACCATTGGGGTATCCCTGGAATCCAGATCGTCCAACGGACGGTCGTCTGCCCGCTAGGTGCGAACATACTCCAACGCCTGGCTTATGCACACATTAGGGGGTTCGGAGGAATCGATCACCAGGAAATCCAGATCTGGTCGCTTCATGTCTTCAGCCCATTCAACAAAGACGTCTCTTGCCTCTCTAGCCGGCGGTTTTCCATGTACCAGAATGGACGTATTGAGTGTTTTAGCCTGGCTCGTCTTGCTGGAGCGATTCTCAAGCCGATCATTGAGTTCTTCAAGATCATCGAGACGACATTCAATGTACCGATAACGAACTTGATATCTGTTCGCGACGGTCTGGCCAAAATCCAATAGTTCACTGTACAGACACGGACTGTCGATGATGACCGTGAATCCTTGCGAAACAAATTGCTCGACGAATACTTTAATCACTTCATAGGAAGCCATGCCGGAGAGATTATTTTCTATGCCTGTAGAGAGGATAGCGCTCTTAGTGTCATCATGATCAAGGACGATGGCCTTAAGGTCGCCTGCAATTCCTCGAGCAATGGTGGACTTGCCGCTGCCGGGTACTCCGGACATTTGGATTAGGTATTGCGTCATTAGAGCTCCTGACGTCAAACGTTACCAGTGTGGCTGAGGCCCGTTGTGCTCGGCCTGACTTCTACTGTGCGGTACACGCGTTGACTACGAATCGATCAGCCATTTTCGCTCCACAGCTCTCTCGATCTGAGCGAGCATCCACCGATAGATCTCCGGGGCCTCCTTCCTGACGACTTCGTTGATCTCTACGACTTGGCTCCTCCTGATGCCATGTTCTCTCCAAGTTTTGCCATCGGTATTAAGGTTCATCATAAACGGTAACAGGCGATCGACAACTCTTACCCATCGACTTTCCCTGGTGACTTGTTCTTCATACTCCTCCCAAAGATGCACTATTTCAGATGCAAACTCCAAGGGAGTGGCTGACAGTTGTCCCATGTATTCTCGTTCTTCGATCTCCTTCTTTGACCTTTCCGGATCGAAGATAAAGGTATCACCTGCGCCTATCTCACATATGTCGTGAACGAGTGCCATTTTGACGGTTTTGTTAATGTCGATGTCAACATCAAGCTCCTCCTTAAGCGTTAGAATGGCAATGGCAAGATGCCAACTGTGCTCGGCAGAGTTCTCGTTTCGTGAAAGATCGGAAATATATGCTCGACGAGAAACGCTTTTCAGCTTATCCAGTTCCATCAAGAAGCTAAAGATATTATCCACTGACTCTCCGAGATGATTGATAGCACCCCTTTCAGGAGCCATCCGGTCGGCATCCCCTGCAAACACTAGTTAGTTGCATCTCTTATCGCCCAAGCCCGTTCTTAATGAACAGTTTCAGGCGCGACGCGTAAACTCCACCCCTAGACGACCAACTGTAAACTTACGGCAGGTGTGAGCGAATCCACCCGGTTTTGAATCTCGTCATCGGACAGGCCCACTGTGGGGTCCGGCGTTTCAATTGGTTTGAATTGCTTGATTCCATCGATCGTCGAGTGCCAACTGCCAAAGCCTGAGGGCCAGTTCCGTTTGTTTGCCTCGAACTCCTTGGACGGGTATCGCCATTTCACACGCGTTGTACCGATCTCAACTTCATCGCCTTCCTTGCAGCCGGCAAGTCGCAGTTGCCGGTAGAATCCGAACTTGGCCAAAGCTCTTTGGGTTCCGGGGTTTTTGAGGTCCCCGTGGAATTGCCCGAAGCGCGACTGGCTAATGCAGAAAACGCCCTTCTTTTTGGTAACGCGCGCAATCCTTCCCGCCGCCGTGATCAGTGCCACGGGAACACCCATCCCTTCCAGCTCAACAGTGTCGCGCAAACTGCACGAACTGGCGGAGCCTCAGTTGATGACGCCGTAAACGAGGGCATCACATGTCGAGACTATCTGATCGATCAGCTTCCTGGATGCGCAGCTATGTGCGCTGGTCTTCTTGTAGTGAATCGCTTTGAACACATGGTTCGCAGCCAATTGCTCTTCGATACCGGTCAAAATGGGTGCACCGCCGCGCTTGCCACAATCCAGAAACGCAATCGTGTGCCCGTCGAGTGTTTCAAGTCTGTCAGCGAGTTGACCTAGCATGGTTCCTCCGGTTTTTGTTGTGATCAGGCAGTTTATTCCTCAATTATGCTGTCCTCAAGCGAGAGCCAGGGACCAGTGAGCCCCAGACACAAACGAAAAAGCCAGTCCCTGCTTGAGGGCTTGCTATGCTTGCATCGATGGGTCCAACAGCCCTGAGTAGTTCACTCCGAACAACAGAGCCATTTCGTGATGCCAGGTTGCCAGATCATTTCTGTTGAACTGACTCAAATGGTCGTGGCCACAAGCACGTGCCATTACCTGCATGAGTTCAACCGAAGCATTAAGGAAATTCTGTAATTGGACCGACGATTTTTCAACATTCAATCTCTGTCTCAGGTCCGGGTTTTGTGTGGCTATGCCTGCCGGGCAGTTGTTCGTATTGCATATTCTGGCCGCCACACATCCAATCGCCTGCATTGCGCTGTTGGCAATTGCCACACCGTCTGCACCCAACGCCATGGCCTTGACGAAATCGATGGGTACTCTCAGCCCACCCGTTACAATCAGCGTAACTCTGCCACTGGCGCCCTCCCGATCAAGATAGCGTCTCGCCCGTGCCAGGGCAGGAATCGTGGGTACGCTGATATGATCCCGAGACATTTCCGGTGCAGCGCCGGTGCCACCGCCACGACCATCAAGAATGATGTAATCTGCGCTGGCATCCAGAGCGAACCGAATGTCCTCTTCCAGGTGATTTGCGCTCAGTTTAAACCCGATGGGAATGCCCCCTGTTACATCCCGAACGCGATCAGCAAATTGCTTGAAATCCTGAGCCGAGGATAGGTCCTTAAACGTCGGAGGCGATACAGCCGGCTGACCTTCCACGATTCCTCTTACCTCGGAGATCTTACCTTTGTTCTTGTTACCCGGAAGGTGCCCCCCTGTACCGGTTTTTGCCCCTTGGCCACCCTTGAAGTGGAATGCCTGCACCTTCTTCAACAGTTCTTCTCTATAGCCAAAAGCGGCGCTGGCCAATTCATAAAAGTACCGGCTATTGGCATCCTGCTCCTCCGGCAACATGCCTCCTTCTCCGGAACAAATTCCCGTGCCAGCCAACTCGGCGCCTGCAGCCAAAGCAACTTTTGCTTCCTCGGACAGAGCGCCAAAACTCATATCCGAGACAAATATGGGGATTTTCAGCAGCAGCGGCCTTTCAGATTCTGGCCCAACAATCAGTTCCGTGCCAACAGCCTGGTCCTCCATCAATGGCTTACTGGCCATTTGCGCGGCCATAATCTGGATGTCATCCCAATGCGGCAATTTGTGGCGCGGAACACCCATGGCGGTCATCGGGCCATGGTGACCAAGTCTTGATAAGCCTTCTCTGGCTAACTGGTGGATAAAGGCAACCGTTGGCTCCTCTGCAGTCGGTATGGCGGACCGGGTTGCGTTGCTGGTTACTCCGGGGCCCTCCTTGCCAACCAAGTCTGCGGAAAACTGTTTGTGTGAACCATCGCAATAGGGGGCATTGGCGGTGTGTTTGCAGGCGCAGAGATGGGCTTCGCCATCCTGCTCTGCTGTGAAGGCCTGCGGCTTAAATGAAGTGCCTATGTGCGAACCGTCGCAAAACGGCTGGTTTTTTGATTGGCCGCAAGCGCAAAAGTTGTACTCTTCATCTTTATTCAGCGTGACTTGTTTGGGCTTATTGTCCGCAATAATAGGATGGTCGCTCATAATCTCTCCGAATCGCTGTGGCAAGTAATGCTACCTAACAACGGTTCGTATCACAAAACGGCGCCGATGTTCTAATCTGCTTACAAATTTGCCAGTTACAGAACCCTGTCTGAACTGTCCGGATCTCACACCGATTCATTTTCAGGTTGCGGCGAAAGTCTGTATATTGTCCTTACTATTCAATTTGACTTGAAGGAGGAGAGACCTCATGAAGACACGAATCACAGAACTGTTTGGTATCGAACACCCCATCGTGCAAGGGGGCATGCACTATGTCGGGTTTGCCGAACTAGTGGCCGCAGTGTCCAATGCCGGGGGGCTCGGAATCATCACTGCATTGACCCAACCCACACCCGAGGACTTGGCAAAGGAGATTGCGCGCTGTCACGACATGACCGACAAGCCGTTTGGCGTTAATTTGACTATGCTGCCCGGATTTACGAATCCGCCATATCCCGAGTACATCCAGGCGATCATTGAAGGTGGTGTGAAAATCGTGGAAACGGCCGGGCGCAATCCGCAGGAGCATTTGCCCGCGATGCAGGCTGCAGGAATCAAGATTATTCACAAGTGCACATCGGTGCGTCACTCGTTGAAAGCAGAGTCCATTGGCTGTGATGCCGTAAGCGTCGATGGATTTGAGTGTGGCGGACATCCCGGAGAAGACGACATACCCAATATGGTTCTGCTGCCGAGAGCGGCTGAAGAACTTAAGATCCCGTTTGTCGCTTCCGGTGGTATTGGTAACGCTCAACAGCTGGTAGCTGCTCTGGCGCTTGGCGCAGACGGCATCAATATGGGGACTCGATTTATTGCCACCAAGGAAGCTCCCGTACACCAGAATGTAAAAGATGCGTTGATTAACGCAAGCGAACTCGATACCAGACTGATCATGCGACCCCTCCGGAATACCGAGCGTGTATTGGTGAGCCCTGTAGTTGAGCAGATCGTTGAGATTGAAAAAGAGAAGGGCGCGGACATGACCATCGGTGACATTGCCAAATTGGTTGGCGGTTCGTATCCGAAGATCATGCAGGAAGGGGAAATGGATGGTGCATGGAGCTGTGGCATGGTCGCTGGTCTCATCCACGATATTCCTACCTGCGCGGAGCTCATTGATCGACTGATATCCGAGGCCGATTCCATCATCAAGGAGCGACTGACGATGCTTGCGGGCTAGTGACCCACTGATGAGGTATGCGCGCTTCTGAATGGGCGCTTGTCAATTCCTCCTGTACCTTGCGAATTGAGAGCGGCTCGAGAGATGACCCGCTGAGGAATGGGTGACGGCCAGTAATTCTGAGAGTGTCCTGCAAAAGAAGAGGAGGATATATGGACTACGAATACATCTTACTTGAGAAGAAAGACGGCATTGCCACCATAACACTCAACAGGCCCGAAAAGCTCAATTCATTCGATCCGCAGATGTATGAGGAACTTCGCCTCGCCGCAACGGAAGTCAGCAATGATGACGACATCCGCGTGGCTATCCTGACGGGTAATGGTCGAGCATTTTCCGCAGGAGCAGACTTCAAGCGACGTTTCCAGGCTGAAATCGACCAGAAGCAGGCTGGTCGATCCAACATTACCCATAAGCTACCGAATTACCCCATGGGCCTCACCGATCTAACCGCCGTACGACAGCCGCTGATCGCCGCGATCAACGGGTTCGCCATCGGGGTGGGTTTCAACTACACGTTGCAGTGTGACATCAGGATCGCGTCCGAAAAGGCAAGAATAAGACTGCCCTTCACGCAATTGGGACAGACGCCGGAAGCTTTCTCCACTTATTATCTGCCTCGACTTATTGGCCTCGGCAAGGCGTTTGAGCTGTGGTTCACGAGCCGATGGATCGAGGCCGAAGAAGCGTTGTCGATCGGTCTGGTCAATAAGGTGGTTCCCGCCGACCAGTTGATGGACAGTGCCTACGAGATGGCCGCCGCGATCGCCCAAAATGCCCCCACTGCTCTGAAGCTTACCAAGAGACTCGGATACCTGGGACTTGGTACGGACATCAATGCCGCCCGTCATTTCGAGAACTTCGCCCAGGACTATGCCTACGGCAGAGACGACTTTAAGGAGGCGGTAGCGGCCTTTGCGGAGAAGAGAGACCCGGTGTTCACGGGCCAGTGAAGCGGTCTGCTCACAGAACCTGGTAAGACCTGTTTAGGGAGTCATATGCCTTATGAATAGAAGGGAACGGGTACTGGCAGCGATCAATCGGCAACCCGTTGATCGGGTGGCGACTGATATATGGACGACGGCGGAAGTCTGGCAGAAACTGCGCGACCACTTCGGCGAGGGCGCCGATATCATGTCGGAACTGCATATCGATGGCATGAATTATGTGCGGCCGTCGTACAACGGACCAGCACTGTCCAGAGGGCCGAACGGTGAATTCGTCGACTATTGGGGAATGCGCAGAATAATGGTACCCCACGAGGGCGGGGCCTATGCAGAAGTTGTCTATAACCCCCTTGCAGAAGCAAAGACGATCGATGACCTCAATAACTATGAATGGCCCGAGGCCGACTGGTTCGATTACAGCAACGTGCGTGAGCGAGCCGCGGCCGCACGCAAGAAACGGGTCGTCAATTGCGGCGATATGATGCCGTTTTTCTATCACAATCTATTGCGCGGCCTGGAACAGTCGTTGATAGATCCACTGCTGGAACCGGAACTCACCCATGAAATAGTTTCGCGGATTACCGATTTTCATTACGACTTGCACCGGCGGCTGTTCGAGGAGTGTGAAGGGTTGATCGATCTGGCCGGTGTTACGGATGATCTGGGATGTCAGACGGGCCCGTTGATGAGCATGGAGACGTACCAGGAATTCTACGCACCCCACCATAAGCGTTTGATCGACCTGTGTCTTGAATTCGACATCCAGGTATTTCACCACGATGACGGCGGTTGCCGGCCGTTCATTCCGTTGCTGGTCGATATGGGAATCAGCGTTCTAAATCCGATCCAGTGGAAGTGTACGGGGATGGATATGGGGGAGTTGAAGGCCGAGTTCGGAGACCGAATCTGTTTTCACGGTGGCGTAGAGAACCAGGCAATCCTGCCTTTTGGCACGCCGGAAGATGTTCGTGCCGAAGTGCGTCACTGTATCGATACCCTTGCCACCGACGGCAGCGGCTACATTCTCGCCTCGAGCCATAACATTCAAGTCGTCTCGCCGGTCGAGAACATCATCGCTATGTACGACGAGGCCTATACGTATGGTAAATGCTGATCTGTGTATGGGAGCTGTCCAACAATCATCCGAATCATCCCCTATGGTCGTGATTGTACTGAGCGAGGAAAGGATTAACTGTACCGACCTTTTGATATATGATCACCCATATCTAATAAATCCAAACAACTCCATAAGGTACTACGCACCAGGCATTCCTACACTCTCCCACACATAGGGTTACAAAAAATAATCCGAGTGAGGAAATTTCGATGCATCCTATCGACACAAAGATAGAGACCAGGGAAGAGGCATCAGAAGGGAACTCCCGCGAACTCTGCGCTGACTGCAATCAAGGCGCCAGTGGCCCGAGTGCGCAGTGTAATAATCGGAAACCCGAGCAGCGAACGATACCTGCTGAGCGCGAATTATCCGGTTTGGTCGAGGGCCTGCCCCTTACACCAGGGGACATTCCGCGCGGCGCCAAGATCAAGATGGCCATCGAATGTGGATCGACTACTGTCAAGGTGATTGTGCTCGACGAAATGAATCGACCGGCCTATGGAATATACAGGAAACATCACGCCAGGACGTATCAAGAATCGGCAAAGCTACTCAGAGATTCTATCGATCTCTTCAATGATCGCCAAATAATCAACGTCGGTTTCTCAGGATCTTCCGGGCAAGGAATCCACGGGAAGCTAGCTAGCTTTGTCCATCAGGCATTGACTGCGAGGTACGGTGATCAATGCCTGGATATGCCCAACGTGATGTACGTCAATGAGGTCGTTGCTCAGGTATTCCCTATCGCAGGTAAGTATGTGGGCCAGGAGGTCCACATTTTCGAGATCGGCGGTGAGGACTCCAAATACATTAAGCTCGATCATACAGGTGAGATGACAGATAACGAACTCAACGGCGAGTGCGCCGCAGGAACCGGGACATTTATCGAAGAACAGGTTCCCCGCATTGGCTATGATGACCTGTATGCCATGATTGAAGCAGCATGGAACGCAGCTGATAAGGAGACACCACAGATCGCTGGCCGCTGTACTGTCTTCGCTAAATCGGACATCACCCATCATATGAAAGACGGAGTCGGGCAGGATCGTATAGGCAAGGCAGTTCACGAATCCGTTGCTGACACCTACTTCAGAAGCCTGGTTGGTCAGGTGAAGAGGAAGTTGAGGGGAAACGGTATCGTTGTCTTTCAAGGTGGCGTGGCAAAGAACAAAGTACTGGTCCGAGCTTTCAAAGATCTACTGACGAAGAACGGTCTCCAATCAGATCGACTGGTGGTGCCAGAGTGGCCAGAACTAAAAATAGCCGAGGGGGTGCCCACGGGTCGCTGCGAATACTGCAGAGGGGCAGTGTATCGATCGTCAGGCCCTGCTAACAGGGTTGGATCACCTTGAAGCGTACATCGAATCCGCTCAACCTTCGAGTGGCCTCGCGCCGCTGGTGTTACGTGACAGGGATTTGTTGAAAAAGACCTGGCAACCTCACCGGTTCAATTCGGGTGAGAAGAAGAACGTCGTCATGGGCATTGACAGCGGGTCGACCACAACCAAGATCGTGCTCCTCGATGCAGAGAGCCATGATGTCCTCTACAAAGAGTACTTCAGGAACGCAGAGGGCAATCAATTCGAGTCCATCCATCGAGGACTCAAAAGGCTTCAGGAGCAGATTGGTGAACGAATCACGATAGTCCATGTGGGCGTAACCGGTTCTGCCCGAGAGGCGATTGGCGCAGTGGTCGGCGCCGACGAAGTAATCGACGAGATCAATGCTCACGCCACTGGTGTATGCCACATTGAGCCGAACACGGATACGATTTTCGAAATTGGAGGGCAGGATTCAAAGTTCATTCGCGTTGAGCATGGCATAACGACCGACTTTGAAATGAATAAAATCTGTGCTGCCGGTACCGGGTCCTTTTTGGATGAAGCAGCGGACAGAGTTTTGAACATACCCGTGGAGCAGCTTGGCGATATGGCCTTGAGCGACAGCCCCGAGCCCGAGGATCTTGGTGAGACCTGTGCGGTCTTCATGAAATCGAGGGTCGTTCGAGCTCAAGCGCAGGGAGCGACCCCGGAATCCATCGCGGCTGGACTGTCGCGTTCCATCGTGACTAACTATCTTCACAAGGTTGTAGGCGGCCATCAGATTGGTGATAACATATTCTTTCTGGGGGGCACAACGTTCAACCACGCCACGGTTGCCGCTTTTGAACAGATCACTGGAAAGCGGATCACTGTACCTGAGCACGCAGAGGTGATGGGTGCGATTGGTGCAGCACTGGTCGCTTCGACCGACCACGCTGAAATGATACTCGATGCTCAACAACGGGAATCCATGACAGACTTTCGGGGCCTCGATGCTGACTTTCGAGTGGACGAGACAACCGCAAATGGTAGAGTGTGCGATGCTTGCACGAATTACTGCAAGCTGAAGTTTGTGGTTACGGAGGACGGGAGCAAAGTTGTCATCGGCGCAGCTTGCGATCTCTACGCGGGCGCCATTACGAAGAAGAGTGGCAAGGTGAGACCAATGCCTGCGCCAACCGAAGATCTAGTGGCGATTCGAAAGAACTTGATGGAAACGTCTCACCTGCACATTCGACGGACTAAGTCGTACCGTCAGCATCTCCCCAGCAAGAAAGTGATCATCCCCTCAGCTTTGAATTACTGGGAGCATTTGCCATTTTGGCGAACCTTCCTTGAAGCCTGTGGATTGGAAGTCCTAACGATCGAGCCCAGTCGTAAGGAGATGTTGGATCTGGCCGCATCGACGAGCAATCTGGAGACCTGTCTTCCGATCAAAGCCGCCCTTGGCATCGCCAGACATGCCTGGGACAATGCAGAGGCAGACTATGTATTTATGCCCGTCGTCCACAAGGTTGCAAGTGATGATATTCTCTGGGATCGATCAGCCGTATGCCCGCTGATCACCGCCGCTCCCCACTTGGTGCGATCAGAGCTGGCGCTTCGTGAGATGCAGCCAGGGACCAAGAAGTTCATTCAACCTGAATTTGATTTCACTCGGCCCAATGCTGATGTAATACGACAGCTTCAAGTGCTCGCGGAGCAACTGGATGTTGATAAGAGGTCGGTAGGGGAGGCCTATCGGGCCGCCAGACAAGCGCAGAACCAGTTCTGTGCCGCGCAAAGGATGGAAGGTGCAAAGGTCCTCGATGCAATCAGAGCCTCACACGGCAACAAGAAAGCTGTTGTCATCCTTGCACGCCCCTACAACAGCCTGGATCCGCGAATGAACCTGCAATTGGATGGCGAAATCCGCAAGGCTGGCTGGTTCGTGCTGCCCATGGATTTTCTCCCGTTGAGTGAAAGCCCTCGTGCGCCATCCGAGATGGTCGATGATACCTGGTATTATCAGCGAAAAATCAATCAGGCAGCGGCTCTGGTTGCGGATGACCCAGATCTGTATCCGATTTTCATAACCAGTTATCTATGCGGCCCCGATGGGTTTATCCACAAGAACGTCGAAGAGCGAATGCGAAAGTCAGGCAAGGCCATGCTGACGTTGCAGATAGATGAGCATACTGCCATGGCGGGCTACAAAACCCGAATCGCTGCCTTCTTGCACAGCATCGAGAACAAGCGAAAGACTGACCTGATTGCTGCCAGACAGAACCATAAGGGGGCGACAACAAGACCTGCTGTCATTCAGGTCATCAATGAGGATGCTGCAGTCATTGATCTGGCCGAACTGAGATCAAAAGAAGTCGTTTTCATTCCGAAAATGTCGGACCATTCGATTCTGGTAGCGGGCGCACTGCGTTCCTGCGGAATTGCCTCTCGGTCATTCCCACCAATGACCGATGAAGCCTTGGCAAAGGGCTTAGCCTATTCCAACGGTATGGAATGTGTACCTCACACGATAATCACAGGGGAAGTGCTGCACTTCGTAGGGGAGGAGCTGAAGAAGGGCGTGGATCCCAAGAATATTGCCATTATGTGGACGCAGACCAAGGGAGCTTGTAGGTTTACCCAATATAGTACGCAGCTTCAGAAGAGTCTGGACCGCTCCGGATTCACGGGTACGAAAGTCGTGAATTTCACCGTTACAGCCCCAAAGAATCGCTTTAGACCACCCCTGAGCCTTTTCGCCAAAGTGTTTCAGGCCTACTCACTTGGTGACTATATGAGCCAGGTACTTCTGGAGAATCGGCCGTATGAGCTGGCAGGGACGGAAGTAACCGATCGCAAACTCAAAGTCAGCGCACGACTGGCCGATCACGATATAGACTCGTTGGAGGATAGTAAGCTTACTGACCTCATCTACCGGTACTATTTGAACGCAGCAGCAGATGTGATGGGTAATCCGGTTGAACTCAGTCGACTGTTGAGCGCGTTTGTCAGGGAAATCAATGACGTTCCCAAGAACCTAAACCAGCGGAAGCCACTAGTCGGCTTGATTGGTGAGATCTATCTTCGCCTGAATAGCTTTGCCAACTGTGGCCTCATCGACATGCTGGAAGCTGATGGATGTGAAGTCTTCCTGGCCGGCATGGCAGAATTCATGTACAAGGGCGCGGCGCCAAAGCGCGACACATGGCAGGACAACCTCAGAGGCCGTATCAAATCCAGCTTTTTGCGAAGAAGCGAAAAGCCCATTCGGAAGTTATTGGAGCCTGCGCTCCGAAGACCGCAGTTCGGCCAGGCATACGATGCCGGACGGGTAACGCAAATGGGTCAAAGACATATCGGTCGACTGGAAGCGGGAGAAGGTCCGTTGACGGTGGGTTGCTTGGAACAGTACGTTTTGGATGGTGCCGATGGCGTCCTTATGGTGGGTCCGCATGGCTGCATGCCGCTTACGGTTAGTGAGGGCGTGCTGGGCGATATCAAGCGTTCGCTGCCGGAACACCTTCAACACGTACCCATTGAGGTCCTTACCATCAGTGAGTCTCGGAATACAAAAAACATTAGAACGAGAATTGAGCCGTTTGTGTATCGAGCGAGAGTTGCCAGTATGAAAACGATCGGAGACAAACCTCACCAACAACGCCAGCTTTCAGGATAATCCCTTAAAGATCTTGTTAGCGCAAAGTACCACTGCTGACAGCTAGCCAGTGAGTTGCGTGAGACAAACCCAGACAGGTATCCTGACCTAAGTTCCACATGAGCTATTTGCTATTCCCATCGCACCGCTGGTCGACGTCTTTCGGGTGTTCTAGCGAGGACGTTCCATATCACGTAGGGAAAAAGCAATGGGAAAGTGAACCTGGTTCCTTGTTTAATCGACCCATGTAGAAACTAAAGATTGGAGAGCCATCCATGCCGACTGACGAACAAACCGAAGACCAGATCATCGATGGGCTGAATATTACCGAGCGGCTCGCGCAGATCGGGGATCAGGGTTATACGATCATTGAAGACTTCATTACGGCAGAAGAAATAGCCAAAATTCGTCATGCCTTCGATACGGAGGTGCCTATGACGGAAATGCGGGCGATTGGTGTCGACACCGGCAAGACTATGAGAGCCCACAATCTGTTGGCCAAAACAAGGGCCGTGGATTACCTGTTCCTGGACTCGCGACTGCGTGCACTGGTTGGAGGAGTACTCGGCGGCTGGTCCCAGATTAACGTTACAACCCTGTTCAACGTGCTGCCGGGGGAAACAAAGATGTACCTGCACCAGGACGATGGACTCTGGCCGATCGCGAGACCGCATCCAACCTTCCTGTGCAATGCGTTGATTGCCTTGGATGATTCAGAAATCGCCAACGGCGCTACCCATATCGTGCCGTACAGCCACAAGTGGGACAGGCCGGTGGACCAAAGTGAGCCAACGCTACAGGTTGAAGCGCGAGCCGGCACCATGCTGATGTGGGCTGGCAGTTTGTGGCACGGCGGGGGGGCAAATACGTCAAAGGATCGTGAACGCCTCGGCCTGTTCATGAGTCATCAGGTTGCCTACCTTCGCCCGCAGGAAATCCAACTGGTCTCGGTGCCCCGCGAAGTGGTACGGGAAATGCCGAAAATGCTGCAGCGTCTGCTGGGGTATCACCGATTCGGACTCGGTGTTGACGGCCGTGACCCGATCGATGTGCTCAACGATGGCGTCGTCGTTCATCCTTCTGCAAAGGTGGCTTGGCGTCCCTAGGGGGAGTTTTGTTATCGGTCCCCGGGATGGCAACTAGAAGGTTCCGAGCTTAATCTTCCCGCTGGCGAGTGTCTGCTCCCCCTTCACTGCGCTCACCGTAGCGCTGTAAGTATTACCCCTGCCACCTGAGCAGGGCGGCAGATACGCTCCACCGGTGCCGCTCCATCCGGGTGCACGATGACCCGATACTTTGCTCACCCCATCGGGTAGGTCATCGGTTTCACCGGGAATCTCCGGTAGATCAAAGCTAGTGTTTCCTGCCGCGACGTCGAAGCGCAACACACCATGCCCGCCTTTATCCATGGGTCCGTAGCTTTCGTCGTTAAAGGCCACCACCAAAGCTTGGGTTCCCGTGGGTACCCCTGTTACCTGCATCGCTGGTGTGGCGCCGGCCCCTTTGAATTTCTGGCAGACCTGGTCCTTGGGTACCTGTTGTCCGTCCCATTTCGGATCGGTAAGGCGAATAGTGAGCTCAGCCGTGAATCCGACAACAGAAGTCAACAGAAGGGCAACGACCACGCTACCCCTGATTAATGCGTTCTTATTCATAAGCTCTCCATGGATCTGTCTGCTTGGTGTCAATAGCTCGGGTGCTGAATACATGCATCGAGTGTCACACGTAACGAGATGGATATCAAAGCCTGTAGCGAACTGTTTTGGCGTTACGCATTGCCTTTCCACAGTGTTTCTGGCAGCTTTAGGCAATCCACCCCACAAGTCAGGTACTGACCCATGAGTGACACTGTTCTCTACGACAAGCAAGATCAAGCTGCCACCATCACCCTCAATCGACCTGAACGTCACAACGCGCTAAATCACCAGGCGTACCAGGCAGCGACCGAGGCGTTCCTGCGGGCGAATTCCGAAGCGGATGTACGTTGTATCGTCTTTACCGGTGCCGGCCGAAGTTTCTGTAGTGGCGACGATGTGGTTGACATCATGGCGGCCGGAGATGGTCTGGCGGGCAGTCTCAACAGTGAGACGCGCGTACAGACGCAATCAACTACGCCTCCGTTGGCCAGGGCCATGATGGATTCGCGCTGTCCGATCATCAACGCGATCAACGGCGCCGCCGTCGGCTTCGGTATGGAACTGACCCTTCTCTGTGATGTTCGAATCGCGTCAGAGAAGGCCAGGTTCAGCGAGATGTTCATTCGCCGCGGCATTATCGCGACATCCATCAGCTATGATCTTCTCCCCAGCGTTGTTGGCCCGGCAATGGCAGCGGAGATGCTACTGACGGGTGACATGATTGATGCTGTGCGTGCCCTTGAGATCGGCCTGGTGTCCCAGGTCGTGAGTCCCGACAGTCTTATGGACGAAGCGATGAGTCTGGCAGCAAGAATCTCTGCAAACGCGCCCTTGGCGGTGCAACGTGCCAAGGAGGGATTGCGTCTGAAACGCGATCATAAGATTGATGAAATGGAACGTCATCTTGGTGAAAGCCTAAGGTTCCTGTCCGGCACGAAAGATCACAAAGAAAGCGTTGCCGCTTTTCTTGAAAAACGTGAACCCGTGTATCGGGGAGAGTAGTACCACTCCAAGCGGGCGAGTTCCACACTTCCTGGTCACGGTCGCATACCCACCAGTATTTTCGGCCCCAGCTGCGTTGCGATGATGGCCTGGGCCTGGCGAATAAAATCCACCAGAACCGGCCGCGTATCCCTCGGGTCGATCACTTCATCCACCAGTTGCGGTCGCCTCAGCACGGAGGCCATTGCATTGAGGCGATCTTCCATTGCTATGCGCGTGGCTTCCGGGTCGTCCGCAGCTTCTATGGCACGTCGATAGGCGGCCATGACGCCACCGGCCGCAGGCAGTGAACCGGATTCCATGGAAGGCCAGCCGTATTTGACGTTCATGCCGCGATTGCTTTTCGCGCCACCCATGGCAACTCCGTAGAAGCGCCGCATCAGCAGGATTATGGGGACAGTTTACTTAATTCCATAATTCCCGTAAGAATTAAGTAAACTGTCCCCATAATTCGATATCGTATTCACGATCATGATAGCGCTACATTTGGGGTAGGCATGGCCTCTCAGAGTGGGAAAGAGTCAGGTGATCTCGAGCTGATCGCGAATGATGATCTCAGTCTGCATTGCCAGTTTTCCATTCCCGATCAAACGACCGCTCTTGCCATAGTCGTACATGGCGCCGGCGAGCACATTGGACGATATACGCAACTGACCGACTTTCTCAATAGTCATCACATTGCCTGCGTCGGATACGATCACCGAGGGCATGGCAAATCAAGTGGCTATCAAGTATATGTCGATAAGTTTGCGGATTACGTTTCGGACTTGGACAGTGTGGTCAGTTTAGGCAAGGAGCGGCTACCCGACATCCCGGTCTTTCTGATCGGTCACAGTTTGGGTTCGATTGTCGTTCTGCGTTACGCATCCAGATTCCAGGACAAACTGAATGGCATTATCACGTTAGCAGCGCCTACACAGCTTTCAGTACCGATCCCAGCGTGGCAGAGATTGTTGGTCAAGGGCATGTCAAAACTAGTGCCTAGATTTCTGTTGCCGTCACCCATAGACCCGTCAACCCTTTCGAATGACCCAGACGTCGCCGATAACTATATGGCAGACGATCTTAATCACTTCAAAGTAACTGCACGATGGCTTGATGAATTCCTGTCTACGCACAATATCGAGTTCAGCACTCTGGACCAGATTTCGCTGCCTGTACTCATGCTACACGGACAAGCGGATGCCATCGCCCATCATCTGGGCTCCGAGAAATCATTGGAGTCAATCAGCTCAACTGATAAGGGTCTACAGATCTATTCAGGATTGAAACATGAACTGCTCAATGAGCGCGAAGTAGACAGGGACCGCGTCATGAAAGATATCGTAACGTGGATCATGAATCATGTCTAGACGCTAGTGCACTTTGGAATTTACGCCTGCTCAACTATACGGAGATACGTGGCATGCACTCATTACTTGGACGGTTGAAAGGATTACTACAGAGCCTGTTCGTGCTGGTACCCCTTTGTTTGGATTGTCAGTCAGTCCTGGCAAGCTCCTCACGTTTCGCGGGATGTGACCCGGATATCAACGAGGTCGTACGCATCGGCTTACCGGAGCGCTACCAAGGTGAGCTTGACAGCGAAGCTGGATTCGAGTTAGTCGGGGGGAGCTGTGTCATTTTCACATATGGGAACGATTACCAGCTTCTTGAATGGTTTGAGAATGGGAAGATTGATGCAAGCGTCCTAACTGAAGTCAGTCTGTCTTTGCTCAGCAACGATGTCGCAGAGAATCAATATGAATACACAGATACGTGGCCTATAACAAACGCACCCCTGAACAAGAATACGTACGCACTGAGATATTCGCAGGAGCTTGATTGGGCATCGGACCCTGTTACGGCCTTTGGCGACACGCTCGCCGACAAGTCTGCTCTTCCAGTCTATGTGCCGTCACATCTCTCGCCTGGATTCTTCTATCTGCTACAACACACAAAGCGCTGGTTTGATGGTGAAACGAATCCATTGGACAAGGATGAAAGAGCTCGGTTCTGGGAGTCGTTTCTCACTCGTATCAGATTCAGCCTCGACTGGGATATCAACAGTCAATCCCATGACGATTTCTTTGAGGTGGTACTGATCCAGAGTAAGGATGTAGCCGCAAAATGTAGCGACGCGCAATATCATTGCTTTGGTGAATATGTACAGCAGGATTACTTTGTAACACGTAAACCGAGAAAGTATGCCAGATTACAGGGAACTCTCACTAAGGACATTTCAATGAGTGACTGGGTTTCCAGTTTTGATCAGTGGCTTAAGGACCTCGGGCTCAATGCAGATGATGACCTGTACGTCGCCTTAAGAGACTTCAAGGACAGCAACTATCCGAGTCAGGAGCTGGGATCCCGTGTCCGACGTAACTTCCATTTCACCATAGATGAATTATTTCAGTTTCTGACTGACGACCGTGCCGAACAAAGTGATCTTGGTTTTGGCCTGGTACTTGCCGGTGGCGGGGTCAAGGCAGCCTATCAATCCCATCTCGTTGATCATCTATACAGTAACGGGTACCTGGTAAACACGAGCCCGGCACAAACGATTGAGACTGACCAATCCAGAGAGTCGCTCACTGTCGATTACGTAATCGGAACGTCCGGAGGCGCTTTACTGGGGGTCTTTGTTTCATCCTTGGATGGCCATCGAACGCAAAGCCTGAGTGAGTCGATCTGGCAACTGAATAGGGGAAAAGACGGCACCGACCAACAGTTCATCCAGAGTAGCGATATCTTCCCTCTGGTTGACATGCTGCGTTACCTTAGCCTTCTTGTTACCGGCGTTATATTTGGATGTGCTATTTTCTTTATTGCCAAGAGGAGAGAACGAAGTGGCGCCAGACAGGTGCAAGTGGGAGGCAAGGCAAGGAATGCCGCCTCCAAGACATGGGCTGGTGAAGATTTTGTCTGGATTATTCTGTTGCTCATCGCACCTTGGGTGATCAAGGTAGCAAACGGTAGTGACGCATTGGAACACGTGCCGTACGTTGCAGGCTTTTTCTATACTGCCTACGTAGCAATCTTCCTCTATTCGGACAATAAGCTTGACGCAATTAAGACACTTAGATTTTCTGACGTAACCTACTCCTGGCAGATGTTGCTGGCTGCTTTCACGGGAGTTGCACTAGTTACCCTACCATTTGTCTTTGCTCCAGACGCGCAGCCCCTTTCCGCAGTGACAGATCTGTTATCAATCTCCATCCGTGCACTTTTTGTGTGTGTTGGGTTTTTGTTGCTGTGCGTGTCCTACTATAGGATTTTGTATAGTCAAACCGGTGTATTCAATTATGTACCGGGCAAGTACATTACCAGGGCCTTGATCATAATATTGGCCATACCATCGATCTGTTACCTGTTAATGACAGCGGCCCATTTCCTGTTTGGTGTTTCAATTCTGGAGTTGACCAAAGAATTCTGGGTGTGGTTTGTCGCCATTTCAATTCTGGTCTGCTTTCTCTTTGCCATCTACGTCAGCACCTGGAAGCTGTTTCCCAGGTTGAAGAGGTGGATGAGAAGCGGTGTGGCTTTCTTGGTGATGGATCACCCAAAACACATGCTGTTCATCTCAAACAGGTATGCCAGGTTTCTTTTCTGCTTTTCGGCTGCCTGGATGTGGTGGAATTTCGTGTCAGCCCCCGGCCTTTATGGCAATCAGAATGCCAGAGAGTACTTTTACAACGTATTTGCCCAGTTTGTCTGCCAGGAAGATTCGAACTATGTGGACTGTATTGACAACAATGACTTCATTAATAAGTCCAACGTGAGATTCAAGACCTCATTCGTGATATCGGCAACTTCACTGGATCGAAATACTGAAAGGTACTTTTTGTTTCATCACGACGGGAGTGGAATCGATGGCAGGCAGACGTTGAGTGAACGAGCTACGCTTGATATAGCCAATGACCCGAGATGGGTTCAGATAAGGCCTGGTATTGAAGACAAGTATTTGCGCACGATTGCATTTGCTTCAGGATCACCATTTCCAGTGTTTCCAGCACACAATGTTGAGTTTCCGGAAGGTGGCAGGACGGAGTGGTTGGTGGACGGCGGTTACGCTCACAACA
>Ga0187833_10002197_pt1 | contig 21296 bp, 14 predicted proteins | sample ETNtaG_37_FD_167968 | JGI IMG/M metagenome (GOLD analysis project Ga0187833, IMG submission 167968) | Marine microbial and viral communities from oxygen minimum zone, Eastern Pacific Ocean - ETNP2014_SV_400_PacBio MetaG (Illumina Assembly) | ecosystem: Environmental > Aquatic > Marine > Hypoxic...
TGGCTTACGAGTACATTAAAGCATCCATATTGGATATTGGTTTTAAACCTTGGAGTTGTCATCTGATGGCTGATATTGCAGACATTGTTGTTGTCGGGGGAGGAGTTCACGGCGCCTCGACGGCCTGGCATTTGGCAAAACGAAATGCAGGTAAGATCGTGCTGATCGAAAAAGATGCGATAGCGTCTGGAGCATCTGGTTGGTCAAGTGCGATTGTTCGGATGCACTATCAACTTGAATCGCTTGTGAAAGTCACTATGTACGGTCGAGAGATGTACGGAGATTGGGAGAACATTGTCGGTGTAGGCGAGAGCGGATTCCGCAAGGTTGGTTTTCTTGTGCTGTTCCCTGAAGATGAAATCGAACATGGTCATAGCGTGATAAAAATGCAACAGAGACTTGGTATTGATGCTCGTTACATATCAAGGGATGAAATTAGTCAAATCGAGCCTCGATTATCGATTGAGGATGTTGCAGCTGGGGCGTGGGAGCCAAATTCAGGATACGCGGACGGCTCGACCGTTGCGAATTCTTTTGTAGCCGCAGCACGTTCTCTTGGTGTTGAAGTTCGCATAGGTCCGGAGGCGGTAGGACTGATAACCGTTGATGAAAAAATCACAGGTGTCGAAACTTCTGAAGGCATGATTCATGCCGGGACTGTAATCGTGGAAGCTGGTTTCCGAACGAGCGCTCTACTTGCCCACCATGGGGTTGATCTTCCTATAGTTCCCGTGCGCCATGCTATCGCCGTCGTTAAAAGAACCCAGGATTTTGGTGATATTCATCCTGTCGTTTCTGATCGAGTTGCTAGGGCATATTACAGACCAGAAGCGGAGAAATTGACACTGTTGGGAGAACACGATCCTTTGAGAGGCCCGGTAGATGAAGAGGTTGAGGTGACCAAGTTGCCGCAAATGGATGAGCAGGTGAGTTTGATGGAACGCTTCTCCCGTCGATTCCCAGGTCAGGATTCGGCATCGATGATGCGCGGGTACACCGGCGTCTATGACTGTTCGCCAGATTTTCAGCCAGCCTTTGGGAAAGTTCAGGCACTGGATGGTCTGTTTGTGGGCGCTGGATTCAGCGGTCACGGATTCAAGTTAAGCCCAGGTATTGGGAAGATCATCAGTGACTTAGTTATCGATGGGTCAACTGACATGATTGATGTGAGTCCGTTCAGGATTGAGCGATTTGCGGAGGATGACTTGTTGCTCGGGGGTGAGGGTTATTCAAATCGTTCTTTGGCTTAACTGAAAATTGGATTTGAACCACCAAACGAATCTATGGCGGTTCCTGTTATAGCAGAACTGGCATCGGACGCAAGAAACAGTGCTACTTCGGCGATTTCCGTGGGATCCATCAGTGATGGATTTTCGGATCGTCCTTTCGTATTAAATGCTGCGCGGAAACCTTCGGTGTCTGTGCCGCCCGGGCATATGGCATTCACATTTATTCCGTATTGATACACCTCTGCAGCGAGTGACTCGGTGAAGCTAATCAAACCTGATTTTGTTACTCGGTAAGCACTACGTCCAAATGCACCTTTCCTGCCGCCGATGGAAGAAATGTTGATGATTTTTCCGTGGCCCTGCTCGATCATCCCAGGAATTAATTTCTGAGTTATGAGAAACGATCCGGTGAGATTTACGTTCAATACGTCGCGCCATAGGTTAGGATCGAAATCTTTGACAGCTATTCGAGGATGAATAATCGCTGCGTTGTTGACTAGAATGTCGACCTGTTTAAATTCTAGCTCAGCGGTTTTGGCCAGCTTACTGATATCGGATTCAATCCCGAGGTCAGCAACGACCCCGATTGCGGATCCTCCAGAGTTTACGATGAAGCTTGTTACTTTTTCGATTTCTTGATCCGTTCGACCAGTGGTGATTACATTGGCGCCTGCTGCGCCGAATGCAATGGCAATAGCCTTGCCGATGCCTTTGGATGATCCTGTTACCAGCGCAGTTTTTCCAAGTAGTGATGTCATGGGGTGAATCATAGCCTTATTGAGGGTATTCAACGATATGCTGATCGGCATAATACTAGTAATGCAGTTGATTAATTTTGTGGATTGGACCGGAGAATTACATGGTAGAAAAGGTAGTAGTCACTGGTGGGTCTGGCAGGGCAGGCGAGTACATAATCGCTGAACTTGCGGCTAATGGGTATGAAGTTTATAACGCGGATGCTGTTGCTCCGCGTTCTGGATCTCCTTCTAATGCAGCACAGTTCTGGCGTATAGATGTCACCGATTACGGTGAGGTTTTGAATGCTCTGACGGGAGCCGACGCTGTAATACACATGGCTGCTATCCCAGCACCAAACATGGATCCTGAACACAAGGTGTTTAGGATTAATATGATGGCTAACTGGAATGTTCTAGAAGCTGCTGAAGTTCATGGTATAGGTCGTATATGTATGGCTTCTTCCATCAATGCGGTGGGTGCTGGTTGGGGTTCGAAACTTTATACGCCCGAGTATTACCCGGTGGATGAAAATCACCCGACTAGAGTAGAAGATGCTTATTCGCAATCTAAATGGCTTGGTGAAGAGATGGGCGAGGCGTTCGTTCGTCGTCGACCTGGGAAAGTGCAAATAGCGAATATGCGTTTCCATGGGTTATGGGATCCTGAGACGGCAAAGCAACATTTGGAGTCGGGTGATAAGACATCGATTGATGGCAGGTATCCAATGGGATTTTGGAGTTGGGTCGGTCGACATGATGCGGCGCGTGCCTGCCGGTTGTCGATTGAGAAGGAGTTTGGTGGTCATGAGGCATTCTTCATCAATGCCACTGATACTGTTTTGGAGATTCCGACAATGACTGCGTTGGAAGCGGTTCACCCAGGAGTGGAGATTAGAGAACCCCTTCCCGGTTTTACGAGTCCGTTGTCTGTTAGGAAATCTGAGGAGTTACTTGGTTGGGTTCCAGTTGAATCTTGGCGAGAAGGCACGGTACGAGCTCCCGAGCCTAATGATGTAGTTCCAGTGAGTTATAAAGCTCAGTGGACACGCTAGGTCACCTGTTTTATATATCTTTATTTTGATGGATTGTGGCGGTTCGAGAGTTCATAGGCTAGCGTCAGCTAGTGACGCCGCCGTCGATTGGAATTGCCTGTCCAGTTATGTAGCTAGCTGCATCTGAGCATAAGAATGATACAACATTTGCAACTTCGCTCGGTTTTCCGTACCTGCTCATTGGGATCCACCGCTCGAGTTTCTCTCGTATATCGGGATTGTTGTTGTCAATACCTTGCATCATCGTCGTATCGATAACGCCAGGGCAAACGGCGTTTATGCGAATACCTTTGCGTGCGTAATCTCTAGCAGCCGATTTAGTGAGTCCTATCAACCCATGTTTGCTTGCTGTGTAGGCTGTTTGACGTCCTGTGCCCCCTCGTAGTCCCATATATGAGGAATCGTTTACTATCGCCCCGCCGCCATTTTCTAGCATGTACCCGATCTCATATTTCATACTGAGAAACGTACCCTTTAGATTGGTGTTGATGACGATGTCGAAAGTTTTTTCGTCGACTTCATGTAGAGGTGATGTAGGTTCAAGAATCCCGGCGTTATTGAATGCTGCATTAAGACCACCGAAGCTTGCTACCGCATGTTGCACAGCTTGTTCAATCTGTTCGGGTACGGTGACATCCGCCACCACATATGTTGCCGTACATCCATTCGACTCAATCTTGTTTACAGTTTTAGATAAATCGGATTCTCGCCTTGCTGCTGCGACGATCTTTGCGCCATGGTTGGCCATCACTATGGCTGCCTCACGGCCGATTCCTGAGCTCGCGCCGGTGACGAGTATGATTTTATCTTCCAGAAGAGCGGTCATTCGGTAAGTACCTTTTACTGTTGCTTTGGCTGTTTGCCATCGTTGATGTAACACGTAGCATACGTTGTCCGGCAGATATAGTGTTTGTCCTCGTATTTTAAAATGACTATCGAACTTCGCCCAGTAACAGACGATAATTTCAGCGAATGGCGTAAAACGGTTCGCCATGGTTTTGGCGAGCATGTACATCCAGACGATATTGTTCGGCTTCGAAATGAACGCGTGGAGTTAGATCGGCTGGTTGCAGCCGTGGATACTCAATCGAATCGTATTATTGGCACCGGTGGAGCAGATTCGTACTGGCTGACTGTCCCAGGTGGAGAACCGGTTCCGATGGCTGGCGTTGCTTACATGACCACGTCGGTGACTCACCGACGGCAGGGCGCGTTTTCGAACATGATGACTTACATCCATGATGCTGCCCGTGAACGCGGCGATGTTATTAGCGGGCTCTGGGCATCCCAATCACATTTGTATGGTCGATTTGACTATGGGCTTTCGATCAATTCTTACGATTGGGAAATTGATCCAAGCTTTGGAGAGTTTTCTCACTTTCCTGCGGCCAACGCGAATAATGCAGACATAAAGGTTTCTTTTATAGGTGCTGATGAGGCTGAGGTCGTATTGCCGGGTATATATGAGCGAATGCACCGTCAGACGGCTGGATCTGTGAACCGCTCTAGTGGTCGCTGGCGCTATCAATTATTTGATGAAGAGCGAGTGCGTCAAGGCGCGAGTCCCTTGTTTTTTGCTGTTTGCGAAGAGGCCGGTGAGCAAACAGGATACGTCTCTTATCGGATGCGTCGCCAGGGCGATTCTGACATGGGAACTCTCGAAGTAGTTGAGCAGGTTTCTGCTACCGAGGTCGCTCATGCTGCGATCTGGCGTTTTTTATTGGACTTTGATCTTGTCGGAAAGATTACTGCAATAAATCGGCCGAGTGACGATTCCCTTTGGTGGATGTTGTCGGATCCAAGGTGTTTGATTCGAAAATCGCACGACGCGTTATGGGTTCGCTTGTTGGATATTCCTAAAGCTCTGGAGGCGAGGACTTATAACAGTGATGGTATTTTGAAAATCGGGTTGGTATCAGATGTTCAACCTGAGTCCGCTGGTACGTATGTGATTGAGATTGATGATTCACGCGGTTCTGTTAAGAAAACCAATGACAAGCCCGATGTGGTCATGACACCTGCAGATCTTTCGGCGTTGTACCTTGGTGGGATCGGTCCTGGTCCTCTTTTTGAGGCAGGGCGCATTAACGAGATTACTACTGGATCACTCGTCAAGCTCACTGGCATGTTCAACACGGATTCTGCTCCATGGTGTGCACATTATTTTTAGGGTAGGGGATTAATTACTCATACTATGGCGATCGAATATCGACAAATAACCTCAGAGGAACATCGACGATTTGGTGTGGCTGTGGAGCGAGGATTCGGTGGCCACTATGAACCGAATCATGATCGATTTCAGCTCGACAAACGGACTCTTACCCCTGAAATGACGATATGTGCATTTGATGATGGTGAGATTGTGGGCACTTCTGGCGCTTTTCCATTCCAGTCAATTGTTCCTGGTGGCAGGACCATTGGGAACGCTGGCATAACAGCCGTCACAGTTGCCGCGACTCATCGTCGACAGGGCTTGCTCACCAATATGATGAAGCGGCTGTTGGAACGTGAGCGAGACAGAGGACAGCCAGTAGCTTCCCTATGGGCATCGGAAAGCAACATTTATGGTCGTTTCGGATATGGGATGTCAATCCAGCATCAGGTGTTTAATATTGACACTCGAAAAGCGAATTTTTCGAGTACGCCGGAAATCTCGGGTAAGTTGAGATATGTCGATATTAACGAAGCTCGTAAAGTGTTTCCTCAAGCATGGGATTCCGCCGCAGAAACGTATTCAGGTCTTCCCCGCTGTGACGATAATCACTGGGATCGAATGATGGCCGGATTCGCAGATAAGCCCGGGTGGGGTAAACCGTGGTTTGTTGTTTACGAGGAAAATAAGATTGCACTCGGATTTGCGATTTATTACTTAAAGTCCCCCTCTGATGGACAGATTACGATCCCTCATGGTCTCGTGAATGCTGACATGATCATTCACAGTAATCCCGCATCGCATGCAGCCTTGTGGAAACATCTTCTCAATATAGATCTGTACGACAGATTGAGTACCTGGCGATCACCTTCGGATGATAGTTTGCCTTGGATGTTAGCGGATCAGCGTCAACTGGAACGAAGGCCCTATGATGGGGTTTGGTATCGACTGCTTGATGTTGCTGAGGCTCTATCAGCTCGCACCTATTTGACTTCGGGCGCCTTGATTTTCGAAGTTAAAGACTCCTTCATTCCTGAATGGGGAGGGCGATTTGAACTTTCTGGCGGGCCAGAGGGTTCGAGATGTACACCTACACGTAAGTTCCCAGATATAACCTTGCCGTCCGCTACTCTCGCTACGGTTTATCTAGGAGGAGCCAAGTTGAGGGAGTTTGAGCGCGCTGGCAGAGCAGAAGAGGACACGGAAGGAGCGATTGAACTAGCTGACGCTATGTTTGCCACGGTTAAAGCACCATGGTGCCCGATGATGTTTTAGATTATTTTTTCTTCGTCGAGTGGTGAATTGATTGTTAAAATATTCCAACTTCGCTCTAGCGTTTTCTTTCATGATGGCAAACTCGTATTTCCAGACGGGCCTTTACGCGAAAAATGCGATAGTTAATTACCGCAGATGCAATTACCCAAATAGAATGTAGTGGGAACACGAGGAGTACTGATGCCGACATTCACACCTTCGCATCTTGGAAAATGGGAATCGTTATTCACCGATTTGGTTGATGGTGAAGGTTGTGCTTTGACAGAAGAGGGCATATGGATGCTTGGGGCAAAACCGGGCTTGGTATGTGTGTTCGACGATGAAGAACCGTTATATATCGAAGCGGTGGATAATATTTCTAAGGCGTTGCAGTGCTACCTCAAAGGCGGCTCCGAGTGTGATTTTCGAACCATGGTTGGCATAGTTGAAATGGGTGCTTCTTTGAGAAATGCAGCCAGTCGAGCGAAGAAGGGCCCGTTGGCTCTGCGTATTTCTAAGCGTGTCGCAAGATTCCGATATCGTGTTGTACAAGCCCCATCGAAATCTTTATCGGATCTGGCATGCGCATTTAATGTTGTGGCTGATACGCGGTACGCGGGACCAAGCGCGTTAGCTAATCGAGCATTGGACGCTCTTCCTCAGTAAAGGGTTATGGCCAAATTTAACTTTATTCAAATCGCTGACCCTCAAGTGGGAATGTTCGCGCGGGTTTCTGGGATGGAAGGTGTAGATCAGGAACGTAAAAACCTTGAGACAGCTCTCAGGCAATTCCAGAAAATTGATCCTGCATTTGTTGTTGTTTGTGGCGATATGGTCGATACCGCTGGTGATGACGATCAGATCAGACTCATTCGTGAGACGTTAGGCGAATACGGCGCCAATGTACCTGTTCACTGGGTAGCCGGAAACCACGATATCGGGGTTAATAATCTGATTCCCGACCGTGAGTCAGTTGATATGTACCGGTCGGAGTTTGGCGATGATTACTACGCGTTTTATCACGCTGGGTCGACCTTTATTGTTCTTGATTCGGTTTTACTCGACCAACCACAAAATTTACTGGATGAGTACAAAACACAGATGGACTTTCTGGGTGATACGTTGCTTTCGCGTGATACGTCTGAATCTGAGCATGTTGTTGTATTCATGCATCATCCTTTGTTTTTGAATAACGCTCAAGAACCTGATGTCGATTTCGATTGGGCCCCAAGTCCATCGAATCAGCGTTCAGGGTATTGGACTGTCCCAATCGAGCGACGCTTACCCGTTGTGAATTTGCTTCGCGAGGCAAACGTTAAAACGGTTTTCGCGGGTCACTGGCATCGCAATCATCAAGCAAGTGACAATTGACTTGATGTTGTGGTCACGAGCGCACTCGGATTACCACTTGGAGATGACCCGTCAGGGTATCGCGTTGTGAACGTTTCGGACCAGTTATTGAGCCATCGATTTCAGGCTCTTTAACTCGTGATTTCTGATCCTAAAACGCTAATCGCCAGCTAGTACAGGGATTTCTTCTGTTGCCTGTGACTCCCGGTACATTCCACCATGTCGATAACGGACACGTGCTGTTGGGTGGTGCCGAAGGAATGGCGGAATTGCCATGGATCCTGGATTTTCAATGGCCTGTCGGGCGAAGGATTCGCCTTCAACTTCATTCTCGACAGCAACTGGGAACCCCGTAGCAATAATCGTGAGTTTTACCTCGTTTTCCATCCTAGGGTCGGTTACCGTGCCAAATATGATGTTCGCATCCGGGTGAACAGTTCCAGCAATCACTTCAGCGGCACGTTGCACCTCGTCTAGTGTTAGGTCAGTTCCGCCGGTTACATTAAAAATTACACCCTTAGCTCCTGTGATTTCGACTTCGAGTAAAGGTGAATTGATTGCTTCTTCTGCAGCGTCGATCGCACGGTTCTCTCCTGAGCCTTTTCCGATTGCCATCCAAGCAGAACCAGCGTGGTCCATGACTGCGCAAACATCAGCGAAATCGAGATTGATCTCTCCTGGCAATAGGATCAGTTCGGCTATTGATTGGATACCTTGCTTTAGGACATCGTCTGCCATCTTGAACGCAAGATCCATAGTGAGTTGTTCATCCGAAACAGCAAGCAGCCGATCATTTGGGATAACGATTATGGTGTCGACTTTCTCCCGTAGAGCTTCAATGCCTTCTAATGCCTTTTTCTTACGAACTGCACCTTCAAAGGCGAATGGCTTGGTCACGACACCAACAGTGAGAGCACCGAGTTCCTGGGCTACTTCAGCTACTACTGGAGCGCCGCCTGTACCAGTACCGCCTCCCATACCAGCAGCTACGAAAACCAGGTCAGCTCCTTTAAGAATTTCTTTGATCTCGTTTCGGTCTTCTTCATGACACTGGCGACCTTTTGAAGGATCTCCGCCTACACCCAGACCGCGAGCAGTTTGATCGCCGACGCGAAGCTTGACGGGAACTGAGGCTGAATCGAGTGCTTGAGAGTCGGTATTCACAGATATGTATTCGACTTCTGGAACACGCTCCCTGAACATGCGGTTGACTGCATTTTGGCCACCACCACCAATTCCAACTACTTTGATGTGGGCGGTGCCGACAGACCTTTCTGTCAGGGTTGCGTTGAGATCTGGCATTTTGATCAATCTCCCGGGTGATTCGGGTGGAGTTAGGCGGGTTATGTGGCCGGTTGGCACTCTATCGAAGTTGATAACCGCTATTGTTCATGATTTAGATGTCCAGACTGTAACGAATCCGCACCTGTTGCAACCTAGTAGTTTTCAAACGGGATTCCATCTATTTTTCAAGAGGCTTACTTACTGGCTGACTAAATTGCAACGATCCCGGTCTCGGACTACACTGGCGATGCCTGTTCAGTGCTATTGCTGGAATAGTCAAGATGATTGGTTTGTTTGACTAACGTAGGGACATCGTTTAAACACATGGAGAATTCTAGGATGAACGGTTACGACGCCATTGCGACAATTTTGAAACAAGAAGGTTTTGAGTGGCTCGCGTGCTTTCCTGCAAATCCTATTATAGAAGCCGTAGCTAAACAGGGAATTCGACCTATCGTATTCCGTCAGGAACGGGGTGGGATTATGGCTGCCGACGGTTTCTCACGCTTGATGGCGGAAAAAGGTAAATACGGGGTATTTGCCTGTCAGGGAGGTCCCGGGGCTGAAAACGCCTTTGGCGGATTTGCACAGGCATGGGCTGATAGCGTTCCGATCATTTTTCTTCCAGATGGTCCTGGTACTGACAAGACCGATATTTCTCCAAACTTTTCAGCTCCAGAAAATTACAAAAATATTATGAAGTGGACCGGATCCATTAATAAAACTGAGCGGATCCCAAGTCTTATGCGGCAAGCGATTTCTTCTCTGAAAAATGGACGACCCGGCCCTGTACTTCTTGAAATGCAACGGGATGCCATGGGTGGTGAAGTGGCGAATCTATCAGAGTATGGATCACCTGAGGCATATATCACCGCTCCTTCAAAAGCTGAGCTGCGCGATGCTGTGAAAAAGCTTTTATCCGCCAAACGCCCAGTTATATGGGCGGGTCAAGGAGTTCTTTACTCAGGTGCATCAGACAAACTGACAGAGCTAGCTGAACTCACACAAATTCCTGTTCTTACAACTATGCCTGGCAAGTCAGCGATCGATGAGCGCCATGCTCTTTCTTTGGGCGCTGCCAACCGCACGGCCCCGAAAGCAGTTTGGGAATGGATCAAAGCGAGTGATGTCTTATTTGCTGTTGGGGCTAGCCTTTCGAAGACCAATTATGGGATTGACGTCCCTGATGGTAAGACTTTGATACATTCCTCGAACAACCCGCAAGACATTAACAAGGAATATCCAACGGATATCGGATTGGTTGGGGATGCGCGTAAGACTTTATGCATGATGATAGATGAAGTTAAAGGTGAGATTGGTGAGGAGGGTCGTTCCAAAGAGACCTCAACCCGTGAAGCAGTTGCCGAAGTGAAAAAAGAATGGCTTGGGGAATGGTCTAGCTTATTGAATTCTGATATGTCGCCGATCAACCCTTACCGTCTTGTAAGTGAAATTAATAAGACGGTAGATCATGAGACCACCATATTCACTCATGATGCCGGGCACCCTCGTGATCAAATTATGCCGTTTTACGTGGCTACTGTTCCTCATAGCTATATTGGATGGGGTAAGAGCACGCATCTCGGTTACGGGATTCCTCTAATGATTGGCGCAAAAATAGCCGACCCCAGTAAGTTTTGTGTGAATTTTATGGGTGATGCAGCGTTTGGCATGTCAGGATTGGATTTGGAGACGTCAAACCGTAATGGGGTACCTATTACTACCATTCTTTTGAATAATGGGACAATGGGTGGTTATAACCGTTCGTTGCCAACTGCTATGGGAGAGTTTGGTGCTGGAAATATGACGGGCGATTATGCTGCAGTTGCGGAGGCATTGGGTGGAGTAGGGATTAGGATTACCGATCCCCAAGAAATCTCGACCGCTTTAACCAGAGCGCGCCAGATTAACTTTGACGAAGGCAAGAGTGTCCTGCTTGATGTTAGAACACAACAGGAACTTAAATTTTCCACTTATCCTGATTAATTCGGTCAGAATACATAAGGGCGCATTTTAATTTTAAACGCGTTGTTAGATATTCGTTTCAATTACTAATCACACCTACCCCCGGCGTGTTGCGTTGAATAGATACCGTGGGAGTATGAAATTAGGGCTATGCGTTCGATTCAAAGTCTGAAATATTTTTTCTTTGCTGGATTTATTATTTTTTCTGTATTAGTAACTAATGCATGTGCCAGCGAAGATGCAGATCTACCATTTGAACGAGTGATTGATAATGATCAGATATTCACTGTCGAAGATTTGCAATCCGCGGGGATGAAGACTTCCAAGCAATATGACGTTACAGATCTGCCTGGGGGTATCGATGCTTGGTATGGATTCATAAAGGGCGTCACTGGCCCTAGGGACATTGAAGCGAGGTTTTATCCCAGTCATCATGATGCTGTTGAACTTGGTGCCGTACTTGCCGAAGAAGTTTCTGGGGATGACGCAAACGTTGATGAGGAAACTACCACTTGGAAGGAAGGAGTGAAAAATCGATCACGTATGGCCAGCGGTGGCGCCGCTGATTTGGCAGCTTGGAGTGGTAAAAGGAAGCCCAATTATGGTGATTTTGTGATCTTTGGAAATATGATTTTGTTATGTCAGGGTGATGACCCCCAACAATCGGTTGATGTTTGCTATGAGTTGATCGAAAGTATCAAAAATAATGGCAAATGATTCTTTGTAAATAATGGCATCTTGTGCACTTGTTCGATTAGAACTAGGGTGATTTGAAATTAATCGGGTGTAATCGGTGATTTACCCGGATAGAGTAACCCAGGCCCAGTATTATAGGTGTGTTCATAGGATGAACTAAGCGATTATCAACGATGTCGTTGTTTTAGCTACACACAAACATTTAACTGAAGAGATAAGCATGAAAACCACCGGATTTCGAACATTGGTTTTGGGTACGCCTTGGCGGAACCTCACCTATTGCATCATTGAAACAGATGAAGGAATCACTGGTGTGGGCGAGGCTCGTGTCCTTGGTAAAACGCATACCGTAACTGAGTACCTGAAAGATGTTGAGAGGCACTTCATAGGGCACGACCCTTTTGATGTTGAAGCCCTTTATCGTCGAATGACCCTGCTAGATTTTGGTAAACCAGGGGAGGTTGTATATACCGGCTTAGCCTTGGTTGAATTGGCTTTTTGGGACATTATCGGTAAGTCATGTGGGCAGCCTGTGTACAAATTGCTTGGGGGTCAAGTTCAGGATCGTATTCCGGCATACGCTAATGGCTGGTATACAGTAGAACGTACCGCTGAAAGCTTCGCTCAGGCTACAAAAAAAGTCGTTGATCGTGGTTATTTAGGGATGAAATTTGATCCTTTTGGTAACGGAGATATGGAACTTGAGCGGTCCGAGTTTTATCGATCGATCGATTTGATAGAAGCCGTTGCGTCGGTGGCAGGAACTCGAGCTCAAATCATGATTGAAATGCATGGTAGATTTGCTCCAATGCAAGCCCGAGAAATAGCGCGGCATATCGAAAAGTACAATATTGGCTGGATTGAGGAGCCTGTCCGTCCGGGTGATCTTCCAGCCCTGCAATCAGTTAGACAGCACACTTCGTTACCAATAGCTACTGGCGAGCGCTTATATGGTGCATCAGAGTTTCGAGAAGTGTGGGGTTCTCAGACGGTTGATGTATTACAGCCGGATATCACTCAATCTGGTGGGATTTTCGAGACAAAGAAAATTGCATCCACGGCTGAAGCTTATTCAATTATGGTTGCTCCGCATAATGTGGGAGGAATCGTTTCGACAATGGCGGCTCTGCATCTTTGTCTCACTCTCCGCAACGCGAAAATTCTTGAACACTTTAATGATTTTGCCGACCCGCATGTGAAAAAGGCCGGGGTCGGGTACCCCGAGGTTGTAGATGGTTACTTTCCGGTTCCTGATAAACCCGGTTGGGGGATTGAACTAGACGAGGATTTCATTAGAGAAAATCCTCCTGAGTACACATCCGCAAAAGTTATTGCGGATCCTGGGCTCAATATGTTCGAAAACTCCAATTGGGCTAAACGGGGTCAGACAGAATAGCTGGCGTGCTTGTGAACTTCTTAGGTGATTAGGTTCGAGACGGATTAGATCCGAAATTACGCCAGTTGGATTGATTGTCAGGTGATTTATTCTGCCCAATCTCCGTATAGCGGGTATTGGCTCGCAATGACCTCAATGTACGCTGACTGATTAGATTCATTGGCAGCTAGAGCTCTCTCGAGAGCAGGTGCAACTTCTGATGGTTCTGTCACTCTTTCGGTTTGCCACCCAATTTCCTTTATTGCGGCGGTCATGTTTATCGCCTCCGGTCCGAGAACATCGAATGTGAAAGGATCGTGTCCCTCGCCCCAGAACCCAGGACCGTAGCCTGAGAAACCACCATTATTGATATGAACTATTGTTAGCCCTATTTGAAGCCGTGTGAGTACTTCGAAATTGCCCAGCATGTAGCTGAGGGCTGCATCTCCGATTACAGCCACACATTGCCGATCGGGATGCGCTAATTTCGCCGCTGTCACTGCAGGGAAGCTAAAGCCCAGCGAAGAAACGTTGCCCCATCCTAGAAATCCTCTTGGAATCAGTGTCTCGTAAACAGTGCTGAGTTGATCTCGTGTGTTTCCGGATTCATGTGTGACAAATGAATTGTTTCGATCCAAAACCTTCATTAGATCACTGTAGACACGATAAGGATTTATCGGTTTAGCGTCCGAGCTAAATACTTCATGGTATTGAGCCATTGCCTGGTCTGTGGTTGACGCGATTTCCTTCTCAATTTGATCCTTTTGCTCACTGGAACCGTTCTCTAATTCTTCAACGAGAGACTGTAGAGTTGCCTTGGCGTCACCGATGACCGCATGGGTAGTCGGGTACATTCGGTTTATATCGTATTCGTCAATATTGCACTGGATAATCTTTTTGTTCGTCGCGTCTGGTATGCCGTGTCCGAACCGTCCTGGAGATATGCTTGCCCCGACAGCGAAAATGAGATCTGCGTCATTCATGTATTTCAGGACATGATCCCCACGAACACCTACGGACAAGGGGTGATTTTCGGGAAAAGCTCCTTTTGCCTTCAATGTTGTAACTACTGGTAGGTTGGCTTTCTCTGCAAAGGCTTTCAGCTCTTCCGTCGCTTCTGAGTAAAGTACGCCCTCACCTACGAAGAGCACCGGATTATTCGATGACTCGAGCGCATCAGCAGCTATCTTTACGTCAACGGGGTCTGGGAGGCTCCGCCATCCTTTAGGAGATATGTAAGGATCATGTGTTTCATCGTACGTAGCAGATGCATTTGGAATGCCGAGGACTACTGGGCCTGGCCGGCCGGATCGTAACATGGTGAATGCCCTACGCATGAACTCGGGTACTCTTTCTGGCTGATCGATGTATCCATACCATTTGGCTACACCGTCTAAACTGGCATTTTGATCGAAGCGGGTGTTTTCGGTTGATCCTGCTGGTACAGCATCCACGATGCATAAGACCGGTGATCCGTCTTCGTATGCTTGAGCAATTCCTGAGTAGGCGACTTGTGCGCCGGCTGCGTTGATGCCTCCAGAGAAAGTGCATACGCCTATTTTGTTCCCGTTGTTGATTCTCGAGTAAGCATCAGCAACCGCAACCGCGTATCGATCGTCCCGCATCATCAACAGTTTCAAACCTTCTCTGCCGAATGCATTATTTACTTTGCTCACAGGGAAAGTGGAAACCCAAGCTACGTCTTCTGCTTTTAGGATTCTTGCAATGCCGGTTGCGACGTCGATGGTCATACGATTTCTCCGAATAATTTGTTAGGTGAATAATTCCCGGTAACGGCGAGATTGTAAACCTATCTCGAGGCTTAGATGCTGTTACTCGACCTATCTATGTTGATATCTCTGATTCTTACAGCTGGTTTTAAGAGCCTTTTCCAGACTAGCCCCAATCGTGAGAATGGAATTTCGGGATCGATTTTGGGATAGATATTATCGTTTGAACGATGATATTCATTGTTCCTTCTCGTCTAGAGACACTACCTGTAGCCAATATCAGGGACTGTTTGATTAGGGGTTTTAAGCGTTTGTAATCTCTGGCCCAAATAAGTAGAGGGGAATGTCCAAATTCATCTTCCAAAGTCAGGAAGATAGTTTTGCTGCTTGGCCTTTGGCGTCGGATTACAAGACCTGCGACAGAAATTTGTTCGCCATTTGCATAGTTCCTGATCTCATCGCTTTGTGAGACTTTTGATGGTAGATGTGACCTGATTTGCGTCATTAAGTGACCCTCAGGGTACATTCCAATAGCGGCATACTCTCCGATCATCCGTTCCCAATCACTTTCCTTGGGTAAGGCCACCATGTCTTGCTCAATTGGCATTTCTAATGCTAGTTGACGAGAGCCATCTTTTTTTTCGCCGCGCCTTCTGTGCCGTAAACCTGACTCCCAGCGCAACAGTCGGCGGTCAACAGTTTTGGTATTGGAATTACAGTCAGAGTGGGGACTCCCAGTTGTCTTAATCCTTAAACCGTCGAAACTGTCTAGTGCTCCCGCTGCTGATAGGGAATTTAATATTTCCAGGGGAACGCCAGTTCTAGAGATGAAATCAGATAAAGAAATGAACGGCCTTTTTCCTGAGATTGTGCAGCGTTCTTTGAGGATAGATGATGCTGTTGACATACTTATCTTTCCTACATGCGTTAGCCCCATCCGTATCGCTCCGGATTCTGCATCGGCTTTCTCCCCACTTAGATTTACATCGGGTCCCAGTACCTTAACTTTATGCCGGACGGCATCTTCTTTTAATGTTTCGATGTTGTAAAAACCCATTGGTTGGTTGTTGAAAAGGCCGATAAAAAATTCAAGTGGATAATAGTGTTTTAGCCATGACATTTGATAGGCAGTTACTCCGAAGGCAAAGGCGTGCGCTTCTGGAAATTGGTAGAGACCGTGGAACTTGCCGAAAATTTTTTCAGCGGCTTTGACTGAAACTCCATTCATTAATGCGCCGGTGATGAATTTTTTTCTCCAATGTTCGATGTGCCGATCATTGTTTTTACGTGTGAATGCTCTTCGCATTTGTTCCCCTTCGACCCCGCTCATACCTCCGACATGCATTGCCAATTCGCAAAGTTGATCTTGATAGAGCGGTACACCATAAGTCCGTTCTAAAGCAGGTTTTTCTAATGGATGATCGAATTGCCAATGAGGATCCTTGCCCACATGACGCCTGATTAGGAGGGTCACGCCGTCATTTACCCCAACACCCGGCCTTACGGCACCAACCTCCCAGGCCATCTCGGTCAGATTGCGTGGTCGAAGACGTGTGACGGTTTGCATCTGTGCAGCAGATTCGATTTGGAACACCCCAATCGTATCGGCGTTGTGGATGTCTGAGTAGACTGCAGAATCTTCGAAGTTTATGCGGGAGATATCGATTTTTTGTTCTGTCTGTTTGTAAATGAGTTCTAGGGTTTCGGAAAGTTGGGATAATGCTCCGAGAGCTAGGAAATCAATCTTTACAAACCCGACATCTGATGAGGTGTTCTTATCCCATTGGCAGATGTAACGACCATCAATTGCACTACGTTGGAGTGGTACAGTTTCTGATAGAGGTTTTGCCGACAGAATCATTCCACTGGGGTGTTGTGCCAGGTATTTTGGAAAGTGATTGAGCTGTTGGGCGAGTTCGAACAGCATATGCCATACAGGTGCGTCGATGTGATCTTGGAACTCTGGCAGTTCGATCATTTCCTTTGCTAAGTCGGTGATAGGATTTTGTCCATCAATATGTTTGCTGAGACGAATTAGGTCGTCATTCGCTATTCCCAACGCCTTACCCAAATCACGTATTGCTCCACGGGTTCGATAGGTTGAAATCATTCCTGTGAGCACTGCACGTTCATAGCCCCAGCGTTCATGGACTCGCAGGATCAATTCAGAGCGAATTTCGCGAGGGAAATCTAGGTCTATATCCGGTGGAGAGAGTTTTTCTCCGTCATATGTTTCAGGTAGGAATCGATCTAGCCGTAGTCCAAACTTGAGAGGGTCAATGTGCGATAGCCCTGTCAGGTATCCGGTTAGTAATGCCACTGACGATCCACGTCCGCGTCCTGGCGGGTTCTCTTCAATTGGTAGTCCAGGTTCCACAAGCCCCAGATCCTCTTGAACCTCCCGAGCGATCTTGATGATGTCGTAGTACTGAAGTACAAACCCAATTAGCTGATGTTTTTCGAGTAGGACGAATTCCTGATCAAGCCGTGTGACTACATTAGCTTTGAGACTGCCATAGCGACGTATTGCCGCTTCCTCACAGATTTTTCTTAAGTAACTTGATTCGGTGTGTTCAGGGGGTAAGGATTCGTATGCGGGGAAATCATAAATCGAGTTAGAAGTGATATCGAATTCGCATCGATCTGCGATTTTCATTGTGTTAGTTATTGCTTCTGGCAGAGCATTGAAAAGAGCATTCATCTCCTCAGCAGACTTTAGGAAGAACTGGTCATTTGGTCGACGTTCACGATGACTAGCCTCTAGCGATTTGTTGTGTTTGATTGCAACAAGGGAGTCATTGAGTCTATGACGATCACGAATATGATAGTGGACGTTGTTTGTGGCAACGATTCCCACTCCTAAGTCATTGGCTAATTTGGCCATGTTCTGGTTTCGTTGTAAGTCACCTATAACAAGGTTTTGCTGTAATTCCATAAAGAAATGTTCTTTGCCGAAAATATTTAAATATTTGCTTGCGGCATGGCGAGCTGACTTCAAATCACCATTGTCGACAAGCCTGGATATTTCACCTTGATGGCATCCTGAAAGACAGATAATTCCCTGGGAGTGGTTTTTGAGTAACGCTGGGTCGAGATTAGGATATTTGCGTTCGTCGGCATCTACGTGAGCTCGAGTTGTGAGTAGGCAGATATTTCTATATCCGACTGCAGTCTCGGCTAGCAACGTTATGTGTGGTTGGTCGGGAGGAAGATGTTTGGTGCCTGATGGTTCCACCAGGCCATGGCTAAGGGTTATTTCAACACCAATAATGGGTTTGATCCCAAGTTCTTTTGCAGCTTGAGAGAATTCCATCGCTCCAGTTATATTGTCGTGGTCTGTAATGGCCATTGCCTGGAGACCTATATTTTTTGCAGTTAAAAGTAAATCCCATATCTCTGATGCTCCTTCTTGGAACGAGTAATTGCTGTGAGCGTGCAGTTCCGCATAACGGCTTATGGGATTACTGGAGACGGATGTAGATCCATCCGTCCTTAAAATTACTTGTCGGTGACCCGGTTCTGTTTTGTGATTTTGATTGGTGGTTTCTTCTATTTCAGAAGGGTATTTTCTAAGCTTCGATATGTTTTTTGGAATACTTATTGTTTTAGGAATTTAAATAACCCCATTCTGACTTTTATCCGGATTGTTGGTGCCACTTATTGGTGATGAGGTCGAGGAAGAGGGTTATCTGCTGTCCACTATCGATACGAAGTATGTAATAGAGCCTGGAAATTTCTTCGTCAGGTCCTCGCCACCACTCATCGTTCACCTTCCATAGGTCTTCGACTTTAGTCACTTTCACCCACTTGCCGTTGGAACGTAACTGTGCTGATGAGGGCATATTGACAGCGGTTGGATTCCCTGTTGAATTAGTGCGTACTTCTATGACTAGCGGGGTGTTGAGTATCTTTATGCCACTTGAACGAACGCCTTTTGAGGTTGGCAATTTTTAAGGTCCTGTGATTAACGTTTTGCCGTAGGTGTTTTCATCATGAGATTCCTTATTGTCGTTTTTGGTATTTAACTGGACTAGTGCGTATCGACGTTCGGGTATCCGTGACCATGGTTCGAGTTCTCGAACCTGATAGATGGGTGGTGTAACTCTTAAGCGTCTGTTGAGTTGTTTGAAAGTTTCTTGTAGATCGTAATCACGCTTTACGTCTTTCCACATCGACTCTTGTTGCCCTACTTCGCCAGTAATGCCTGAAAGAGTTAGATTCATGTCTTCTAGTGGGCCTGGAAACGAAACAGTATTGAGCTTTGATTTGATGGCAAACAGCGCTTTATGTTTATTATTTGCCGGATCTTTGAAAGCTACTTGTATGGTCCATGGCGCGTGTCGGGAAACCTGTGAGTGAATATTTACCTGACGGGCAAAACGGTCTGACAGTACAGTTCGCTTGTATGCGCGATCAAGCAAGCTTTCAACCGCAAGAAAGATGGTTGTGATGTTTGTTGTGGGGCTAGGAAAATCGAGATGTTCGGATACTTCCACCACACTTTGTTTCGGAATTAATGGACGATTGTCAATGCCGTTTGAAAGTTCCCATGCTATTCCGCCGATTTGACCGAATTGTGCCTCCATTGGGCCGCGTTGAATATCCGCGATATGCCCTATGGTCTTTAACCCAAACGCGTGCAGTTTTTTTATTAATGGGAAAGGTACAGGCAGGGAATCCACAGGGAGCTTATCTAGGAACTGCCCTGGGTCACCTGTTACTTTGCGAGCGCTATTTGCGCGGCTTATAAGGGAAGCTGCATAAGCCATCCATTTGTTATCGCCCACACCAATACGTAGATCGAAACGATTTACAGCATTTGCAAGTAAACGAACTACATGGGCGTCATCACCATAGAGTTTTTTAACTCCCCAAATGCCTACATACATAAGACCTGGTCCTGTTACTTCTATATCGGGGATTAAGTGTTCCAGTCTTTCGATTATTTCCTCGAAGACTAAATCATAAAATGTTGTGTCAGCCTCTATAACCAGAGCATCGTTATGATTCGCAGTTGCTTCGGTGAGTGGCATTCCGAGTATGACATCGGTTAGATCAGGTGAGGTTTCAAATACGACACGTGTTGAAGGAGATTTAATGCCTGAGTTGTTTCGTGTGGTTGTTAGCTTGTTAGGTAGATCAAATATCTTGCCTGCAATGATGATTGAGCATTTACGCAACTCTGGACTTCTTTCAGCTTCAATTTGCCAGGCGTAGTTTGGGATTCGTAAACAGGCGATTGGTTTCAAGCTAAACGGTGATTTCTTAAGGCTTCTTATGTGAAATTGTCATCTACGGCGATGGAGGCCTACTGATATTGGCCTATGCAGTATTGGCAGGCGTCTATAATAGAACATTTGTTCTAAAATTCAAGTAGGATTGACACATAAATTTGTAGATGTCTGGATAGAGGGATCTAATCAACAATTAGTTCGATTGGCGTAAACTAGCGGAGTCCATGGTCATTCTTAAATAAAAAAGGTGAACAATTAATCACGTTGACAGAGATTCGTTGTGGTTAGGGTGATAGAAGTTGGGATAGTCAATTTAAGAGGGATTGGCACCGGTTACATATAGTTGTTCGCGATGTAGTCTGAGTTCTCTTTGTTTTTAATAACATCTTGACTGGTTATCGAAAAACCCTTAAATGAGAAGCACTAAACTGTTCGGAAAGACACTGCGTCAAGCTCCTGCTGACGCAGAAAATATTAGTCACAAGCTGTTGACTCGAGCCGGATTTATCCAGCAAATAGCAGCTGGAATATTTAGCCTTCAGCCATTGGGTAGCAGATCGATCACAAAGATTCGAAACATCATTCGTGAAGAGATGGATCGCGCTGGTGCTCAAGAGATAAATATGCCCGTAGTTCAGCCTAGGGACCTCTGGGAAGAGTCGGGTAGGGCAGATACATTTGTACCGCCGCTGGCGAGATTTCAAGATCGACGTGAGCGTGACATGGTCATTGCGCCCACTCATGAAGAAACTGCTACTGCAATGGCGAGGGCCGGTGTGACTAGTTATCGTGATCTTCCGTTTACGATCTACCAGATTCAGACGAAATTTCGTGATGAAACGCGCCCTCGGGGGGGTCTGCTAAGAGTGCGGGAATTCGAGATGAAAGATGCGTATTCGTTCGACGCGGACGAAGACGGCATGGACCGTAGTTTTCAAGCAATGGTTGGTGCGTATAAGCGCATTTTTAATCGATGTGGTTTGGATGTTGTGATGGTTGATGCCGATTCGGGTGGGATTGGTGGTAAAGACTCAAATGAATTTGTTTTACTCACCGACAGTGGGGAGGACACGATTTTAATGTCGACGGATAGTGACTATGCCGCTAATGTCGAAAAAGCAGAGTTCATTAAAAAGTCATTCCCTCTAGAAGAACCGGAAATTGTCGAAGAATTTGCTACTCCAGGTTTGAAAACCATCGAGGCACTTGCCAAACAGGAAGGCGTTTCTCGATCGAAG
>Ga0187833_10002198_pt1 | contig 21291 bp, 19 predicted proteins | sample ETNtaG_37_FD_167968 | JGI IMG/M metagenome (GOLD analysis project Ga0187833, IMG submission 167968) | Marine microbial and viral communities from oxygen minimum zone, Eastern Pacific Ocean - ETNP2014_SV_400_PacBio MetaG (Illumina Assembly) | ecosystem: Environmental > Aquatic > Marine > Hypoxic...
CATGGCACATACGACTAACACCATTGCTGAGGGGGAAGTTTTACAGTTGATTCACTGTGGTAACCCCGATATCACTGAAAAAGAATACATGGATGTAATCTATCGCAAGACGGGTAAATTGTTTGAAGCAGGAGTCAGCATTGGCGCGATTTTGGCGGATCAATCGCAAATCGTAGAATTAAGCTTGACCGAATATGGACGCCATTTAGGAATTGCATTTCAATTGATTGACGATGTCTTTGACTACAGCTCTTCCGTTGAGATTATGGGTAAAAATATAGGGGACGATCTTGCTGAAGGAAAGCCAACCTTGCCTCTGATCTACGCCCTCGAACGATGCAACTCTCAAGAACAATTATTGATTCGAGAAGCGATTGCAAACAAAGACTCCCGACACAGCGAACAAATTATAGAATGTCTCAGAAGCTGTGGGGCTTTGGCGCTGGCCACAGAAAAAGCAAAATCCACTTCGGAAAAGGCAATCACTGCACTCGGACCCCTGCCAGACAGCCAATACAAAGATGCCCTGATAAAACTTGCTCGTTTTGCAATTGATCGCACTTACTAGTCATCTATTTGGCTGACAGGTTTAGTAGGGAAATAATGGTAAAAAAAATGCCAAAGACAAAAGAAACCGCAGTTGCTGCATTTTATAAATTTGTGGACTGGGACGATTTTAAAGGCCTGAAATCTCCATTGGAAAAAGTCTGCAGCAAAGCTGGAACTGTGGGTACCATTCTTCTAGCTCCCGAAGGAATTAATGGAACCATTGCGGGAACTGTACAGGGCGTTCAAACCGTACTGGAATTTCTCTGGAACGACCAGCGCTTGATTGACCTTATTCCAAAATATTCCACCGCAACTGGGAAAACTTTCAAGCGGATGAAAATCAAAATTAAGAAAGAAATTGTCTCCATGGGTAAAGTTGAAGTCAAACCAGCCAGAGTTACCGGGACCTTTATATCCTCTGATGCATGGAACAAGGTGATTGCAGATCCTGACACAGTTGTAGTCGATGCCCGAAATTACTACGAATATGCAGTTGGAACTTTCACCAATTCTATTCAGCCAAATACCAAATCTTTCCGGGAATTTCCAGAGTGGGTAGATCGAGAGCTCAAACCAATGATGCACAAGGATACAAAAAAAATTGCGATGTTTTGCACTGGCGGGATCCGGTGCGAGAAAGCCAGTTCTTACTTGTTGCAAGAAGGTTTTAAAGAGGTGTTGCAGTTGCAAGGTGGCATCCAAAAATACCTGCAAGAGGTAAAGCCTGAAGAGAGTTTTTGGCAAGGAGAATGTTTCGTGTTTGATGACAGGGTATCACTTCAACATGGATTGATTGAAGGTGATTTCGACATGTGTCATGCCTGTCGTATGCCGATTGATGATAATGATAAGGCGAGTGAACACTATATAGAGGGTGTGAGTTGCCCACATTGCCACAACCTACACTCCGAAGAAAGAAAAGCACGCTTTGCAGAGCGTCAAAAACAGATTGGACTCGCTGAAAAACGAAATCATATCCACATCGGTCAAAAATTTGAACCTCGGTTTTAGGGGGAATAGATCAGTATGACAACCGTTATTCTATTTGGGGCCACAGGAAAAACCGGCTTGGCCTTGTCAAAATTAATTATAAAAAATGATATGGAACTTTTCGCTGCTGTTCGAACGGAAAGAGACAGAAAACATCTGGAGTCTTTAGGTGCAAATACTTTTATCGCAGATGCACTACACCCGCACCAAGTTCTAGAAAGTATGAGAACCGTCAACGAGAAAAGCATAGTCATCAGTCTAGTTGGGGGAAGCAGTAAAGGAACTGGTGTTAGAGCTGACTATTTAGGAAACAAGAATATTATCGAGGCAGCAGTTACTTCTGGTTTGAAAAGATTTATTTTCGTTACCGCTATAGGTTCAGGAGAAAGTAGGCACGAACTTCCTGACGTAGTAAAGCCTTTTTTAGGACCTATAGCAGCTGAAAAAACCAAAGCTGAGAATGTGCTCAGAGAAACTGATCTCGATTTTACTATCATCAGACCAGGTCAACTGACCAATGATAGGGCTACTGGCAGTGGTATGCTTACAGAAGAATGTATATTGGGGATTATGACCAGGGAAGATTTAGCATTAATGATCATGAAATGCATCAGGGATGATGGGACAATTACAAAAATATATTCTGTACTGGATCCAAGTATGAAAGTTGATTTGAGTTGGATTGACAACAAATAACGATCTTCCAAAAAATTTTACAAAGAGAGTTTAGAGACAGCGGATTTCAATTGTCTCTGTTTTGGATTGTTACAATCTAACTCTCTTCTACCAAAACAAATTGACCCAAGATCTGGACCTGAAAAGTCAAACTGTTGTCATCCTCACTGAGGAACGGTTCCCAGTTACTCATTACTTTCGGCACAACTTCAAATTTTTGAGTTACCTCATTAAACACATAGGGTCTGATTCTCTTTGGATCCGTCACCCTGGTATTGTCATAAGGCAAGGTTATTGTGGCTGGGGCATTAAAAAGAGTTCTGTATGGACCAAAGAAAATTGTCGGTGAAACCGCTTTGGGATGCTCTGGCATAGACTCTTCTGGGGTCCGTTTTGCTTGAGTTCCAATCACCACTGTAAAATCATCTTTGGGTCCATCCAAGTAGTCACTTGTTTGTGCATATTCATTGATGGCTCTTACTGCATCGGGTCCTGTGTTAGGGTTTGGATCGGATTCGGGACGCCATCGGTTTTCCCATTGATAGCTGCCAGGTTTTCCAGGTTGTGGGTCCTTAGGGACATCTAATTTGGCACCGGCTAAAGGCCCCTCAGTTACCGCAACACTTCCACCTTCCAAAATGGTGATTTCACCGCTAGCGACAATGTTAATATCGAGATTAGGAAAAACACCGAATCGTTCCAAGCCCCCCCGAATGCGGTTGGCATAATTGAACGCCAAATCCTCCATTTGATCTTCAAAAGCTTCGGTGAGTTGTAATCTGGTAAATCCACTTGGACACTGATTATTAACTGCTGCAACCTGTTCGTAATCTCCAGGGCCCTGATATTTTTCACACCAAGTCATACGATATTCACCGTTTTGAATTTCCTCGATTGTGTTTAAGGGAATATCCCAGGTTTCACGCATGTTGGTAATCAGGATCCAAAAAGTGTATCCCCAATGCGACAGCATAACCACCACTTCTTTTTTACCCTGATTGAGAATTGCATCTTCAATGGATTCCCTAACCTGCCAATACCGTAATGGATCTTCTGGATGTCCCAGCTTATCTGAGCTGTATTGGGTGTAAGCGAATAGATTGTTGGTTCTGGCATCGACACTGCCATTGCCACCAGTTCTTATAAAAGAAATGTTGTAGTTTTTTTCGTGCTCTTCGATGTAGCGCTTGATGCTGAGAAAATTCAAATAGGCATTTTCATGAAAAAATTCATTGATGAAAGGCGTTGAATTGGACATAGGGCCTACTGGGTTCGCGCCGGGCCAGGGGGCGCCAAAGGTTGCATAAATGACTGCAACTTCATCTTCAGGATCAATTAAATCCAAATGGCGATGCAAATTCTTGTACAGAATATGATTGTATTCGGGTGTCCTGCCATACATTCTGATGTGACTGAGTTCGATATCGTCCTTATCAAATCCTGCCCTGCAGAGGGATTGATAAGAAAGATGGAGATCCCAGTAATTATTAGCATACAGGTTGTGGTCTGTTATCGGTTTTGTCAGTACGACCTTTCGGTAGCCCTTTCTAGCAATTCTTGGCATCGTGTCTTTGAGATGCTTGCTCAATCCAGGAACGGGGGAATAAAAACCTTCAGTGACTTCGATTTGATTGCCAAAATACCCCTTAATATAATCTTTCAGTATTTTGTCGCGGTCTTTTTTATAATCAGGAAAATAAGCCGGTTTATCCGGATCCCATCCCATCATGCCGTATATTCGAGGCCGATAGGCTTTGTCAATTTCATAGAAATCATTGACCCCGTTGGCTTGATTAATCAAATAGGTGCCGGCCAAATAATCAATTCCGCTTCTTGGATCCGGCCCGTACTTTCGGGTAATACCGCTTACATAATCTTTCAATGGCAGTATTTCAACCCCTTCAAGATCAGAGACTTTCAACGACTGAGCATCACCACCCATGAAAGGAAATTCGCCTGCCTTATTGGTTATAATTGGGTCATACCTTTGGCCATCCTCGCTGATCTTGTAGGCTCCTCTGCTGTCCCAAAATTTTTCAAATCCTTCTACTTTTCGACCAACTGCAAAAGGAACCCTGGCCATTTCAATCTGGTAAGGAAAAGTACCCGAATGCCACTGGCTGCATGCTTGATTGGGCGAAGTTACCCGTACACCACCTGACGTTCGCCAGAAAATATAATCATCGTAGGCTTTATTAAAACCGATTGGCGTTCCCCAGCCGCTCATCACCACAACTGGCTTGTCCTTGATGGGCAGGGAAAAAGGTTCCCCGTTGGGTTTGAGAAAAACCGCTGGCAGGTATTCATTCGACCTTGAAAACTCATATCTAGACGCCATTAAAGCGGTAAAAACTAAAACCATACCTACCAAAGTGATTAGAATTCTTTTATTGGTCCATTGCATCGACAAGTCTCCCTCAGCATGAGCAATCTATATTGCAAGTTTATCTTCTAACAATTGAGCTTGACAATAAAATCTACCGCATGCAACACTATTCAGGACTGCATGGTGATGAAATCCATCGACTTACGCGTAAAATGGTATAAAGATCGCACCGTCAGTAAATAGTTTTACTCACAGATAGGGCAGATTGATCTGACAAAATAAAAGGGATATCCATGAAAACTAAACCGAATTCAACACCCAAAAACTTGGCCACCATGTGGCCCTACGCATTGGCAGCTGCAGTAGTCAGCACCGGACTGACGACACCGGTTGCACTGGCCCAGGAATCAACAGGACTTGAAGAGATCATAGTTACTGCAACCAAGCGTGAAGTTAATATACAAGATGTAGGCCAATCCATCATGGCCTTAACCAATGAAGATATTGAGAAAATGGGCATCAAAAGTATGGCTGACTACATCAGGGCCTTGCCCAGTGTCGTGTTGACGGCCGAAGTACCTGGGCGAAATGACTTGGTCATGCGGGGAGTAACTCAGGATGCGTATACTTGGTATGTTGACAGCACCGTTGCCCTTTACCTCGATGAGCAAGCGATGACCACCAGTTCACAGCAGGTGAGCGTACGGGTCATTGACATGGAACGCGTTGAAGCATTACCGGGGCCTCAAGGCACCCTGTTTGGCTCTACTTCTCAAACCGGCACACTTCGAATGATCACCAACAAACCCGATAACACTGGCTATTATGGTTCGGTTGAGACTTCTTTAGGCAGCATTAAAGGCGGTGACAGCAGCTTTGATGTCAATGGATACGTCAACATACCCCTAAGCGATGCTTTGAGTATGCGTTTTGTGGGTTACACCTCGAGCGATGGTGGTTATGTCGATAATGTTTACGGAAGCAGCTTTAGTGGAAGTTACGACAATGCAGATCTAGTGGAAGATGATTTTAATACCTACGATGTAACCGGTGGACGTATTTCTGCATTGTGGAGCATATCTGATAAATGGTCGGCGCTGTTGAGTTATGTGACTGAAGATAGCGAACTCGATGGTGCCTGGGAAACCGATCCTGCTCTTGGGGAACATAAAATTACTCGCTTTGTGGAAGAAATGCGAGATGACGATTGGTATTCTTCAGCCCTTACTTTAAAAGGCGATTTGGGTTTTGCTGATCTCGCAGCCACCGTCACGCATTTTGAACGTGACATTGTTTATATGTGGGACAACCATGCTTACACACAATGGAAAGATGCCTACTATGGTTACGGCCTCTATGACACTGACTACACCCGTGCCCATACTTTTAACGATCAATATCAAGAACGCGATGCGGCTGAAATTCGCTTGGCTTCCAAGGGCGACAGCAAACTCCAGTGGATGGTCGGATATTATTGGGAAGACACTTATGACACATGGTATTACGGTACTGAGCATCCTGACTACATGTCTACCGATGCCGCTTACTATGCGAATTATTGGGCCTGTTACTACGCTTACTACTATGCCGATTTTGTAGATTGCCCAATCAATACCACCATTAGCTACGCCGACACCTATAAAGATACAGTGGAACAAACCGCAGTGTTCGGTGAATTCAGCTACGATGTGACAGACAAACTGGCACTGGGTGCTGGTATGCGCTGGTCTGAATTTAAACGCGATACCTACAACAGGGATGTGTTTCCAGAAGGGTTACCTCCATTTGCTGGTGGCGGGATAGCGTCGAATGGAGAAATACGCAGCAAGGGTAAAGATAAAGATACTCTGTATAAGTTTAGTGCCACCTACACCATTGATGAGGATAAAATGGTGTATGCCTTATTCAGTCAAGGCTTCAGAATAGGAGGCGACAACGCCCCCCGTGCAGTTGCCACCGGCCAAGTGCCAGCAACATATGATACAGACTACATGGACAACTATGAAATCGGCATCAAGAGCACCTGGAAGGACAATACCCTGCAAATAAATGCTCAATACTTTTTGATGAAATGGTCTGATATGCAGGTCGCACATTGGGGTGGCGTCGGTCCTTGGTGGGTAGGCGGTACCGTCAATGCTGGAGATGCTGAAGCCAAGGGACTTGAGATTGATGTAAAATACCAGATCACGGAAAACCTCAATATCAGTGGTAGTGCACTCATCAAAAGTTCTGAATTTACCACGGAATACATCACACCCGGTGGTTCGGTTTATCGCAAAGGTATGGTCATGCCCAATTCTCCTGATCAGAAAGGCTATATCGGTATTACCTATGAAAAACCTGGTTCTATCGCTGGAGCCGATCTCTGGGTCTATTATGGCATGAGCTTTCAATCCAGCATGTGGAACAGGACTTGGAATGTTATACAATATAATGATTGCAAAGAAGCAGGATCTATCAGCCCATCACTGGCACCAATAAACGGTTGCGATACCAATGGGATTTCACCATCCCACAACGAGAGCAATTTCTCAATTGGCCTTGATAATCTGGGGAATGGTTGGGAAGTAGGTGTATATATAGACAATGTTTTTGATCAATCAAACTACAGCTTTGTGAATACCAGTGGAAACACTTATTCGGGTATTTTCGGCAGTGACCTGAACAACAATGTAAGAACTCTTGCTCAGCCTCGAACCACATGGTTGACCCTGAGAAAAACATTTTGAGGCAACCAGACTAGTCCCTCTTCAATATTGTATGACAAAGCTTGTCACCAGCTCTGTGGTGCGAGGCGCTCAACAAGGGCAAAGTCACGGTGGCGTGTATCTGATCGATCTTGAGAATCAGAAGGTAGAACAAACCATTGATTGGAATACTTCTGGAATCGACTGGCAAGGTCGTGGCTGGGATCGAGGCCTAAGAGGAATAGCTTTTGACGGTGAGCAAGTTTTTATTGCTGCCAGTGATGAGTTGTTTGCCTACACTCCTGATTTTGAATTGATTGATTCATGGCGCAACCCTTATCTTAAGCATTGTCATGAAATTACCGTATTTGAGCGGAGCCTATTTCTTACCTCTACTGGTTTTGACTGTGTACTGGGTTTTGATTTGGATCAACACTGTTTCAACTGGGGGATGAACATTCAACGTAGGGGCGTTAAATTCAAGCCTGTAGGCTTTGATCCACTGGCTGATAATGGTCCCCTGATGTTGAACAAAATGCACATCAATAATGTTTTTTGCAATCGCCATGGCATGTATATCTCTGGGCTGCGAACGGGAGGCATGCTCCACTTCAACGGCAGTGCCATCAACATGGCTGTAGAATTACCAGCGGGCACACACAACGCCCAACCTTTCCGAGATGGTGTTTTATTCAATGACTCTGCAGACGATGTACTTCGGTATACCGGTCGTGGGGAAGGCGAGGAAGATCGGGCAATGGCTGTTCCGAAGTATGATCCTAACGAACTTACTCACAGAACAGCTGAGGATGAAAAGCTGGCAAGACCTGGTTTTGCTCGGGGTTTATGTTTGGTTTCCGACATTGTGGTTGCCGGAGGTACTTCACCGTCGACGGTAACGCTTTATGATCTAGCTGAGAACTCAACTCTAGCCTCGGTTCAACTGAGTAAAGATGTTCGCAATGCCATCCACGGTCTGGAAGTTTGGCCCTTTGACTAAAGCATCAATCTTTAAATTTATAACCCGGCGTTTCGAGATATTTCGGGCAATTCATCAACAATGTCGCCAAGTTGCTCCTGCCACAAGTCTAGGTATTTATCATAACGACGCCAGGTACCAAGAGCACCGGTGTAAATAGGCTGTCTGACCTGCTCTGAACTTGCTGTTTTTACTGCACGTTCCGTTTGATGAAAGTCCAAACAGCTTTGTTCAAAGGGCAAACCACAGAAATCCAGAATGCGACGAACTTGGCTTTCTAAATCGTCCACCGTTTCTTCGTAATGCACATCTAGAACCTTACCCGGCAACACTTCCTGCCAGTACTTCATCATGGCATCGTACTGCTGATAATAGTGTGCAAGATCGAGCATATCGTAGGTGAAATTCTGCCCTCTGCTGAACAATTGCTTATAGCTGCCTAAACAACTGTCAAAAGGATGGCGTCTGGCATTAATCACTTTGGCATTGGGCAGAATAAGACTCAACAAACCTACCTGCGGAAAGTTGTTGGGTAATTTATCGGTGAAAAAAGGTTTTTCTGTAACCCGATGGCGCTGGGTTTCTTTGATGTATTGCTGACCGTAAGCATGCCAATCCTTGTTGCGAAGGTCCTTGGCTGCCTCCGGGTATTTAATACCGTCGGTGCGGTACTGGCCTATAGACTCAGACAGTTTGCCTAACACAGGCAGTTCCGAAGTTCCCTCCACTTGGCTGTGGCTGGCAAGAATTTGTTCAATCAGAGTTGAGCCAGAGCGAGGCAAACCAACAATTAAAATTGGATCAGAAGCATCGTAACCAACATCAACACGTTCTTCTAAAAACTCTTTATTAAAAACCTGTTTTAGTTGACTATGACGCATTTCCATTTCCACTGGATAGTGATCCACAACCGCCCGTTGTTCTTGATTGCCCGTGTGGTAGTAGTGCCAAGCCTGTTCATAATCCTTCTTGTCTTCAAAGGCTTTACCAAGCGCAAAGCGAAAATGAATCTCCTCACTTTTTGATAGGCTGTCCTGCTCCAACTGCTTCAACATGGCGCTCACTTCTTCCTCTTCAAACTGGAAAATTTTGAGGTTCGCCATACTCCAATAGACTTCGCCAAAATCAGGTTTGATTTTGATCGCTGCACGATAAGACTTGAGAGCCCCAGCCTGATCACCCAGAGTTTTGAGTACATGGGCTTGTCCCATCAGCACATTCGGTACATCCGGTTTTAATGCAACGGATTTAGCATAAGCCTCAGCACTCTTATCGGGATACATAGCAACGGCATAAGCACTGCCTAAACCACCCCAAGCTGCAGCGTTTTCTGGATCCAGTTCAACAACTTTCTGATAAGCAGCAATGGCTTCCATTCTTTTATCACGAATACTCAATAATGATCCCAAGTCGAACCATGCAGGGATAAAGTCCGGCGCCTGCTGGACAGCACTGCGCAATAGCGCTTCCGCATCTTGAAGATTCTTATCGCCCTGTCGATAGGCAAGGGCCAAGTAACGCATGGCGTTGACATCATCGGGCTTGCTTTTGAGTACAGCTCGCAATGCATCAATAGCTTCCTCGCTTCGTTCTTCATTCAATAGATCTGCGGCCTTGATAACGGCTTCTCGATTGGGGTCGCTATCGATATATCTCTGAAATTCTTCATCGGCCTCTTTTCCCCGCCCCACCGCAGCCAAGGCCTGTCCAAGTTTTTTATGTGCCAGCGGCAATGCCGGTTGCAGTTGGATGGCTTTTTCCAACTCAGGAATGGCTTCATCAAAACGGGATTGCATCGCAAAAACACTGCCTAGATCCTCGTGCAACTGTGGATAATTAGGAGATAAAGATATGGCAAATTGGAGTTTTTCTTCTGCTTCCGTTAGCCGATTTTGTTTCATCAATGCGTGACTCAATAAGCGAAGGTGTTCGGTGCATCCTGGGTTTTTGCTGAGATAATCGCGACAAAGCTCTTCCGCTCGTAGCGGTCGATTGGAGCGCATAAAACTAATTGCTTGAGCAATACTTATATCCTTGGGACTGGTCTCTTCATTCATACTGATGACTTGGATCTTATGCGTTTTCGTTTAGATCGGGCGAAACATAATCAAAAATAAAGGAAATACGGTCCTCTTTACTCATGTTCATGACACTGTGTGTCTTCTGGTTATTGAGTTCATAGGCCTTGCCTACCTCAAACTTGTAAGGCTTACCCTCAATCATGAAACGAACAGCAGCGTTGGTCGTGATGGGGACGTGGATGCGATGCCCCATATGGAATGACTCCAGTGAATCTACATGGGGGCTAATTCGACCTCCCGCCTTCAGTTTCGCCGCCATAGCACGCAACAGTGTGCCTCCCGGGGTGTAGTAGTTATCGATAATATGATCGATTAGCGGCATGGCGACCTCAGCCAAGCGATCCCAACCAGCCTCTCGATGTATTTCTCCTTCTGGCCAGGATTCATCGCAAAACAGCAACACAATCGACTCCGTATCCTGATGCACCTCGTAGGTCTGTTGGCGAATCAATTGTTCCGTCCAGGCCTGTGTTTCTTGGTTCAGAATGGCCTTGGCCAGAGCTTCTACATCAACCTCTCCTAAACAACGTTGTGCTTCTTTGATATCCATCTAATCGACAATCCTCCCTAAACATGGGTGACTGATATTGAAAGTTCATCTTATTAAGCCAACTTAAGTTTTACAAGATTTTCTATGTTGATAATGTTGTAGATACTGGGGTGGCAGGATTCGAACCTGCGAATCACAGGGTCAGAGCCTGTTGCCTTACCGCTTGGCTACACCCCATTGACCTAATGTTTTTAGTTTTCTGAGTTAGTGATTCTCAACCAATTGTATACCCCTAATCATGGTGTTGACCAAAAAAGAATTGTCCCATCCCGGTTTCAGTGGATTCCTGCCAAGAGCAGGCCCTAATCTTACAATCACCAATTCATGTGAAGGTACCACATAAACCCGTTGTGCCCCTCTCCCTGAGAAATAATAAACATCGTTTGCTAGAAATTCCTCAGTTCTGGCATAAGCACCAGAGTTGAATGGATTGCGTGATCTCGGGTTGATTTCTGTGGGATAAGCCAACCAGGTTTGCAACCCATACCAGGGTGAAACAGAGGATTGGGTGATCATTTTTCTGATCCAATCCTTGGCAACAATTCGCTGGCCATTGATTTCGCCTTCATTTAGCATCATTATCCCAAGTTTGGCCCAATCGACTGCCTTGGCCATCAAGCAGCATGATGTAAAGGCATCCCCATTTTCACTGTCGATCCAAACAAGTGCTTCCTCACCCCCCATCTTCTGCCAAAGTTGTTCTCGCAGATAATCTGCATAACGTTGACCGGTTGACCTTTCAATAATCAGGCCCAACAGTTCAGCATTGATGTTGTTGTAATCAAATTTCTCACCTGGTTGCCACCCTGCCTTTGGATTTCTCAAAGCAGGACCGATGCTGTTGCCCGAATAGAGCCACTTGAAATCGTCAGTAAAGGGATTGAGTTTGAATCTGTACTGCTCCAATCCTGAGGACATAATCATCAGTTGATGGATGGTGATTGCACCTCTTTCATCACCCTCCCATTCATCAATATACTTAGCAATCGGGTCATTGATTGAGTCAATTTTTCCAGACTCAAGTGCTGCTCCAATTAACAACGCAACTATTGATTTATGCATGGATTGTGATTGCGTCAAACTGTCTTTGTTCCAACCATCGGCATACCATTCTGCTTGGATAGCACCTCGATGAACAACGACAAAAGCATAAGTGTCAAATTGTTTAACGAAGTCAATGGCGTTTCTAATCGACTCCTGTTTGATTGTCCTTTGATCGTCATTGATAGGCAGATTGAAAACCGCATCAGCTGGCCCAATCGCTTCATTGGGTTGAAGGATCGTATGCTCTGTTGGCGCAACAATCTGACCCAGAGTATTAAAAAATCTTCTCCATAACCAAGGATCTTGCCAATAGGCTATGTTCGCTAAAATAAAGCAAGAAAATATGAGGAGGAGTGATAATTTTTTCATGTTTAGACCTTACCTCAACGAATCCAGTGCCTCAAGTTGATCAGATCATCGAGAGTGAATAGATATCTATTAGAGCCTCATATAAACTTGTGACTGATCATTCAACAACTTGGCAAGACAAATGAATAATAAACGACGTCAGATCCTAAAAGCAGGATTGTTAGGAACTGGAGCAATTGCTTTTGGAAATCCGCTCCAACTATCTCAAGCTAAGAATCATGCAAGCTTCAATGGAAAATCACTGCGTATTTTGATTCTAGGGGGCACCGGTTTTCTAGGACCACACATGGTTAGAGAAGCATTAAAACGAGGACATAATGTAACCCTTTTCAACAGAGGTCGCACCAATAGCAGATTATTCCCTGATTTAGAAACCCTTATTGGCGATAGAAATAACGGATTGGATGCTCTGCATGGACACAACTGGGATGTGGTTATTGACAACTCAGGCTATATACCAAGGCACGTCAGAGATTCAGCCAGGCTGCTTGCACCTGTCACATCACACTACATTTATACCTCCACGGTTTCAGCCTATGCCAGTTTAGCCAAGGCTCTAAACGAAGATGCGCCATTGGCTAAGATTGCTGATGAAAGCATTGAAAAAGTTACCCCTGAAACCTATGGACCACTTAAGGCACTGTGTGAGAAAAGAGTTACAGAGGAATTTGGTGGAGACCGACTGTCCATACTCCGCCCTACCTATGTTGCCGGCCCTGGCGATCATACCGATCGCTATACCTACTGGCTGGCTCGCACTCTACTAGGTAGCGAAATGGTTTGGCCAGGCACACCAGAGGATATGATCCAAATTATTGATGTACGGGATTTGGCAAAATTTACCATCGATGTCGCTGATAAGAACATAATTGGCACATACAATACAGTGACGCCCGCAGGCACTTTCACAATGGGTGATCTTTTAAATGACAGTCTTGCGGTTACTGGTGCCGACATGGTCCCAGTCTGGATTGACTATGAATTTATCCAAGCTCAGGGCAACATCGATGAAGGCGCATTTCCAATTTGGATACCGCCCATTTCAGAGTATGCTGGTGCAGCTCTAGTCAGTGGTGAGAGGTCAGTAGCTAAAGGACTCTGGAATAGGCCAACACGAGAGACTGCCAGGGACACGGTAGCCTGGTGGAAAACACTACCAGCTGAACGTACTGAGAATATGAGGGCAGGTTTGAGTATCCAGTTAGAAACAGAGTTGTTAAATAGGAGACATGAAACAAGTGAAAAATGAAAATATTTTCTCTGAGAGAAGAAGCACAAAACAAGTTGAAGAAGGTAATGAGCTAGCCCCTAAATTTGATTCAAAAGGACTCATCCCTGTCGTCACAACCGATTTTGAAACAGGTGAACTATTGATGCATGCATACTTGGATCGGGAGGCTTTTAAACTCACCATACAAAAAGGAGAAATGCATTATTTCAGCCGAAGTAGAGGAATGATTTGGCATAAAGGAGAAACAAGTGGTTTTATCCAAAAGGTCAACGAATTGGTCATTGATGACGATCAAGATGCTGTTTGGGCAAAGGTAACAGTAACAGGGGGTGCAAGCTGCCACGTGGGTTATCGCTCTTGTTTTTATCGAAAAATTAAACTTAATCAGGATTTTAAAGTAGATAAAAAAATCAGGCTCAGTTTCAGTGACTCAGAAAAAGTCTTTGATCCCGAGATTGTTTATCCTGAAACCTCTAACCCAACCCAACTATAGTCTGGGAACATTAGTTTCTAGTTTTTGTGTCTACTTTCCAATTCTTCTGAAACATCATTTAATGTCAGGCCTGTTGCTTTAAGCATGATTAAAAAATGAAAAATTAAATCCGCTGCTTCGTGAACAATGTCTGCTGAATTCTTCTGTTCTACAGATGCGAAAGCAAGCTCTGAGCTCTCTTCGAGGAGTTTCTTTGCCACTTGACCGACTCCTTTATTAAGAATGCCAACCGTGTAGCTCATTTCAGATTGATCTGCCACTCTTTTATCTATAATGTCTTCCAATTTAAAAATAAATTGATTGGATATTTTGCTCATATTCTTACCTCTATGTCTTGTTTGATTAAGTATTGTTTTAACTGGGTTATACCTATCAATTCTTTATGAAAAACTGATGCTGCTAGTGTTCCACTGACATCTGCTTTTTTTATTACTTCTGCAAAATGTTTCATGGAACCAGCCCCGCCAGAAGCAATCAATGGAACTGTGCATATTTCCCTGACTCTCAAGAGCTGATCAATATCAAAACCTTGTTTAACGCCATCATGATTCATGCAATTTAGAACAATCTCTCCAGCACCTCTTTGTTGCACTTCTTTCACCCAATCAAAAGTGTTTTTTAAGGTATCAACTGTTTTATTTGGGTCACCTGTATAACAGTAAACCCTATATTCAGAATCTTCTTGAAAACTGTCTATTCCTACTACCACACACTGGGAACCAAAACGTTCTGCTAAATTATCAATTAGATCTGGGTTTAACAAAGCTGGTGTATTGATTGATATTTTGTCAGCTCCATAATTCAAAACCTCTTCAGCTTCTGAAACTGATTTAATGCCTCCTGCTACGCAGAAAGGAATATCTAGTTTCTTAGCAATTTTATTAATCCATTTTTTATCAACAGATCTATCATCTGGACTTGCTGTAATATCGTAAAAGACGAGTTCATCTGCACCTTCAAGATTATATTTCGAGGCCAAATCCAAAATATCTCCAATCACCTCATGATTCTGAAAGCGAACTCCTTTTACCACCAAGCCTTCCCTAACATCTAGACATGGGATTATTCGTCTCGTAAGAATTGTTTTATCTCCTCTGCAGTGATTGTATTTTCTAATAGGGCTTTACCAGTGACGGTTGAATTTAAACCTACATCAGACAATTCAATGACGTCTGAGATATTAGATATGCCTCCGGAAGCAGTAAAACGTGACTCTGGAGAGTACTCTATACAGTTCGAATACAGTTCGATATTTGGTCCAATCATCGTTCCATCTTTTGATATATCAGTGACAAGAAAATTGTCAAAATTTTCCTGATTAAATTTTTTCAGTAATGACCACAAGGATTTGCCACTTGATTTCTGCCATCCATGAGTCATAACCACGGGTAGATTGTTTTTAAATAAAACGTCCAATGCAATAATGAGTTTGGAGCATTCATTGTCATTCAACGAATTTCTCAGTTTGTTGATATTATGAATTGCATAGCTACCTAATATTATTCGATCAACCCCTATATCAATCCATTCTCTAATCTGACCTATACTTCGAATCCCTCCGCCCAATTGGACCATCAGGCCTGAGGATTTAATAATTTCAGTGATTACACTTGAATTATTGGAAAATCCTTTTCTGCTCCCATCAAGATCAACAATATGTAACTTTGAAAAACCCATTTCCTCATATTTATTGGCTAAATCAGTAGGGCTGAAATCATAATAAGTTACGGCATTAAAACCACCCTGAAATAATCTGACACATTGCCCATCCATAAGATCAATTGCTGGTATTAAATTCATAAAATTTTATAAATTGATAAATGAACCTAGAAGTTTTGAACCTTCTTTTCCTGATTTTTCTGGGTGAAATTGTGTACCCATAAAATTTTCTTTCTGCACAATACTTGAGAAAGGAACAACATATTTAGTTGTTGCCACGGTTTCATTAATCAGTGGAGTATAAAAACTGTGAACAAAGTAAAAATAAGAACCTTCGTTGAAATTATTAGTCAATGGAACTTTTTTATTTATTGAAACATTGTTCCATCCCATATGTGGCACTGGTAAATTTTTTTTGCGATCAAAACTCCTACATTCTCCTCCGATAATTCCTAAACACTCAACGTTTTCCTCCATTGAATAATCAAATAAAAGCTGCATTCCTAAACAGATACCCAAAGTTGGTTGAGTAAGATTTTTGATTGTCTCGATGAGGCTCGATTGTGAAAGCTTTTGCATTGCATCTTTAGCTGCCCCAACTCCAGGAAGTATTATGTGGGTTGCACTCGAAATTTCTTCGCTCCTATTGGTCACTGTAAACTTGGCATTAAGTCTATTAAGGGCAAATGTGAGTGAAGAAATATTTGCACCGCCATAATCTATTACAGCAATTTTTTTCTCAAGACTCACAAAACACCCTTTGTGGTTGGAAGGCTATTACCGGTAAGGCTAATCGCCTGATTGAATGCACGCCCAAATGCTTTAAAACAAGCCTCTATCATATGGTGATTGTCATCGCCATTGACTTCTATATGGATACTTGCTTTCAAAGATTGGCTTAAGGATTGAAAGAAATGGGGAATTAATTCTGTTGGCAAACCACCTACTTTTTCTCGACTAAAATGTCCTTTAAAAGAAAAGTGTGGTCTGCCAGATAAATCCAAGGTAACAGAAGCAATAGATTCATCCATTGGTAATGTAAATCCATAACGGTTGATTCCATATTTCTTTCCCAGCGCCTGCCTAAAGGCCTGCCCAAGAGTAAGAGCTATGTCCTCAACAGAGTGATGTTCGTCAATATTTAAATCACCATGGCATTGGATAATAATTGATGTATCTGAATGTTTTGCTAACTGTTCTAACATGTGATCAAAAAAACCGATCCCTGTATCAATGTTTACTGGTTTTGAAACAGCAAGGTTAATTTCAGCATTTATTTTCGTTTCGTTAGTCTCGCGAACAATTTTTGATCTTCGGTCAACGCTCAGAATGTCGTTCTCAATACTTTTCCATGAACCAACTCGATACGGATCTATTTGGATACCTTTTAAAGCAAGTTTTTTAGCCAACTCCATATCAGTTTTTCGATCACCAATCACATATGATCTTTCATTATCGATATTATTTTTTACAAAAAATTTGGTTAATAAACCTGTGGAAGGTTTTCTACAATCACATTGATCGGATTTGAAATGAGGACAGATGAATATCTCCTTAAACTTGATTCCTTGTGACTCAAATAAATCTATTATGTAGTTGTGTGCTTTGAGAAAGTCTTGTGCAGGAAAAGTTTTTGTTCCCATACCATCCTGATTACTGACCATTACCAGTTCATAACCATTTTCCAATAACGTGTTAAGTGATGAGATGACGCCGGGCACCAATTTTATTTTTTCAATAGAATCTACCTGGAAATCATCAGGCTCGTAAATGATTGTTCCATCCCGGTCTAAGAAAAGGACTTTTGTGTTGTTGGTGTTCATTTTAACGGATGGCTTTAATAAGAAGATTATTTTGTTCTCTGCTACCAACAGTAACCCTAATACAGTTTTCTAATGTTGGTTGATAACTGACATTCCTTACGAGTAACTTAACGTCCATTGCTCTTTGATAGAATCGATCGGCATCTTCAACCCTAAGCAGGATAAAATTAGCATCTGAAGGGAACACTTTTTTTATACAATCTATCTTTGAAAACTCAGTAAACAAATACTTTCTTTCTTCAATTATTTTCTTAATATTGTTTTTTGAATTTGTGATGCCTTTGTCCGACAAAGCTTTTAAAACTGATTGTTCTGCGGGCACCGAAAAAGAATAAGGTGGGATTACCCTCATAACAAGATCGCAGATTGTTTTAGAAGACAACATAGCACCACATCTTGAACCAGCTAGCCCGAAGGCCTTGGAGAGTGTTCTTAAGACAACAATGTTATCAAACTCATTCAATAATTCACTTGTATAATCCTTGCCCGTAAATTCAATGTAGGCAGCGTCCAATATCAACAAACCAGCACCCTTCAAAGACTCACACACTTCAAAAATTGTTCTTTTACTAAAGCTATGGCCTGTTGGATTAGATGGCGATGTCAGAAAGGTCAATTTACTTTCAGGAGTAATTTGTCTCTTTAATTCAGAAACATCCAAAGCATAGTTTTCATTTTCAAGCAAAGGCACTGATTTAATTTTTGCGCCCTGGATTGAAGCATACACCCGATACATTTCAAAAGTTGGAGGGAAAATAATTACCTCATCTATTTTTGGTCGACAAAAAACTCTTGTAAGCAAATCGATTGCTTCAGTACTTCCCCGTGTAATAACACATTTCTCAACACTGAGATTTAAGTAATCAGCAACAGCATTTCTTATTTTTACAGGGACGGCTTGAGGGTACAGATTCAAAGCCATGTCTTCATTTTCATCAAATAAAGTATAGGGATTTTCATTGGCATTTAACCGAATCATATTCGGTAAAGATTGAGCAGGTTTATATGGTTTAAGCGCCATTACTTCGGGCCTTACAAGATTATTAATGTCTAGAGTCACTTCAATTTTCCAATCGGACTTCCACAGCTCTTGCATGTGCTTCCAACCCTTCAGCTCTTGCCAATTCTATAATCGTACTTGATAGTCTCGCCAATCCACTTCGAGTTAGTTCTTGCACAGAAATAGACTTTGTAAAACTATTTACTGATATACCACTGATTGATTTTGCATAACCATATGTAGGTAAAACATGGTTTGTACCACTGCAATAATCCCCAGCAGACTCTGGACTCCAGTAGCCAAGAAATATTGAACCAGCATTAGTAATACTATCGATGTATTGTCTTGCATCAGGCAAAGCAACGATTAAATGTTCTGGCGCATACGAGTTTGCAATCTCGAATGCACTATCAAGATGATCAACCAGAATAACTCTGCTGTTTTTTAGCGATTGCAGGGCAGTCTCTTTGGTGCTTAAATCATCTAGAATTTCATGAACTTGAAATCTTACTTTTTCTGCAAAATCCCGATTTGTACAAATCAATATAACCTGTGAGTCAGGCCCATGTTCTGCCTGCGACAGCAAATCAAATGCGACAAAGGATGGATCAATTGAGCCGTCCGAAATCACCATGACTTCTGTTGGGCCAGCAGGCATGTCAATAGAAACGGAATTATGATTCGAAGCAATTAATGATTTTGCAATGGTCACCCAAGTACTTCCAGGACCAAAAATTTTGTCTACTTTAGGTATGGTTTTTGTTCCATATGCCATTGCTGCAATTGCTTGTGCTCCACCTATTTTGTAAATATCTGATATCCCACATGCAGAAGCTGCAGTAACAATGTTTTTATCAACCAAACCTTCTTGGTTTGGTGGGGAACATAAGATTCTTTGGGGACATTTGGCCAACAAGGATGGGACACCTAGCATAATTGCAGTGGAAGGAAGTGGATTATTCCCAGATGGAACATATAAACCTACAGAATTGATAGGTTTTGTTATTTCTCCACACAAGACACCTGGAACAACTTCAATGGATTCTACAGAAGTTTGCATTTTATGCCTGTGGAATTTTGTAACATTAGCAATTGCTGTTTTAATTGCCTTTTTGATTGACTGAGGTGTTTGCTTGATTGCTTGATTGATCTCATCCAGAGTCATTTTAAAATCTGATAATGAAACATCATCATATTTTATAGTCATTTCCTTGAGTGCTTCATCACCTGCAAAATGAACATTATTGATGATTTCCTTGATTTTAAAATTCAAATCCTCAGATCGAGAAATACTAGGGCGTGATAAAACTGATAAACGGTTTTTTGCTGTTGCTGAGTTCCAATCAGTAATTTCTAAGAGATCCATAATTTACATCAACATTTTTTCGACAGGAATGACTAAAATTGACGATGCTCCTTCTTGCTTTAGATTTTCAAGTGTTTCCCAAAAAACATCCTCCTTGCACACTACGTGCAAGGCGACTGTTTCATCTGTCCCTTCGAGAGGAATAATTGTTGGCGATTCTGTACCAGGAATGAGTTCAGTAATCTTATCAATAGAATTCCTTGGAGCGTGCATCATGACGTATTTACTCTCTCTAACTTGCAACACACCATTAATACGTTCTAATAATTTCCTAATCCACTCTTGCTTAAAGGGGTCCAAGATATTCTTAGATTTGATCACTACCGCCGTGCTTTCTAAAATCGACTCACCCTCATTAAGATTATGGGCTCTCAATGTCCTTCCCGAAGACACTAAATCGCAAATTGCATCTGCACTACCCAAACTTGGTGCCAGTTCAAGAGCACCTGAAAACTTTATTACTTCTACATCAAAATTCTCTCTTTCAAGATAATCACTAACAATAAATGGGTAACTAGTAGCAACTTTTTTATTTTTATTTACTAGTTGGTCGAGTGATTGAATATCACCAACTTCTGGGTAAGCAAAAGACAGTCTGCATTGACCAAAATCTAAATATTCTTCAATGGAAAATAACTCTATTGGTGCGGAATTTTTATACTCAAATTGTTTTTCCAAAACAACATTTAGACCCACTATACCTAAATCAGTTAGATTATCTTTTACCAGACTTGGAATATCATCATCTCTCACAAACAAAAGATCAAAAGGCATATTTTCAGCGTAACCAATCAGCTGATCTTTATTTCGACTAACAACCAAACCGCATTTTTTGAGTAAATCAGAAGAATGATCAGCCAATCTACCTGATTTTTGAATAGCAATTTTAATGCGTTTTTTATTCATTATTCTTCTTAATTCTCTCAAGAGCTAGTTTATATCCACCTGAGCCGTTGGATATAAACCTTGCCACACGTGCAACCGTGGTAATGCTTACACCACTAATTGTGTTGATCTCTCTGTATGTATAACCTTCGTACAAAAGTGCAGCTACTGCCCATCTGTCTTTTATGGCTTGGAACTCTGCAGGAGTAAGAATATCCTGAAAAAATGATCGATATTCTTCAACGCCATCTAAGGTTTTAATGGCCTCAAACAATTTATCTTCAACTTCTCTTTCTTGTTTATCAGTATATTTTCTATCTAATTTCATGGTATTAATGTATTAATGTATTAATGTGCTAAAACATTATATGGATGTAGTTATTTAAATACAATAGTGAAGACAGAATTTTTTTAGATATTCGTGATAATAATGCTAAGTTTCTGTTTCATTGATTATCGATTTTATTACTCACCGATTTGATGGGCGTAAGATTGGGAAGAATGGGTTGACGTCTTCGATTAAAATTGGGTGGATACTCCCTAGCTAAATAATCGAGAATCATATTCTCCGTTGTAGAATC
>Ga0187833_10002199_pt1 | contig 21286 bp, 16 predicted proteins | sample ETNtaG_37_FD_167968 | JGI IMG/M metagenome (GOLD analysis project Ga0187833, IMG submission 167968) | Marine microbial and viral communities from oxygen minimum zone, Eastern Pacific Ocean - ETNP2014_SV_400_PacBio MetaG (Illumina Assembly) | ecosystem: Environmental > Aquatic > Marine > Hypoxic...
TTTCAAGTGTTGCGTCATCACTAAAATCATCAATTATAATGATTTCGCTCTCAATCTCTTTTATCCAACTGTTTGCAAAATGTTTTAAAGTTTCTTCGATAATTTTTTCTTCATTTTTCACAGGAATAATAATACTTAAACTCATTTACGCATGTAACCTTTCATATATTTTATCCGCAAGTCTAAGCGCAAATTGAATAATTGTAAAAGTTGGATTTGTATAACCAGTTGTCACAAAATTAGAACTTCCATTAATATAAAGGTTATTAACATTGTGGACTTTTAAATCTTTATTGATTACTGAATCAAATTTATCTAATCCCATTCTGGTACCACCGATATGATGATATGCACCCAAATGTTCAAAGCTTTCTAAATTATAAATACTTTCTTCGATTGCAATTCTACCAAGATCGTCTTTTCTACATAAATTTCCAAATTCTTCTAAAAAAAGTTTTGCTGTTTTGAGTGAATAATTAGATTTTTTATAAAATAATTTTACTAACGGTATCCCAAATTTATCCTTTTTTACATCTAAAACAATTTTATTATTTTCAGTTTGATCCTCCTCTAGATGCATAAAAATATTTCCACATTTAAGATCTTTCTTAAAAACCATGCGAGCTATTTTTTTTCCATATTCTGGAGCTACACAAAGAATATCTTTTATAATCTCTTTATATATCTTTGCATTCTCTTCGGGTCCAATATAAATTGCGGCACTTAAAATTTTTTTTTTAATTATTAACTCTTTTTTTGCAGCAAAATGAATTATGCCATCATATTCCAAAAAATTGTTTTTCATTTTTTTTTTTAATTTTTTTTTACTAATTATTCCTTTGCCTCCTAATATCCATGGATGATTCATCCAATATTTGCCTATAGGCAATTCATTATCAATAAATCCTTGATTTTGATTTCTTGTCCAAAGTAAAATTCTAGAATTTTCAATGCCACCGCAAGCTAAAACAAAATAATTTGCTCTTATTTTCTTTATAACGCTATTTGATATGCATACAGCATAATCCGTATTATTATTGCTTCCGACAAAGTGTGATAATTGAGTATTTAAAACCAGAAAAATGTTATTTGATTTGCTTATATGATTTTTAAATTTATCCGCAAATCCTACTGTTGAATATTGAAATTCTATCTGATTAAAAAATTCGTTTAGTGATGACTTCCTGAATTGGTTGTTAATATTTAGTATTTCACAGGTCCTTTTTAAATAAATATCTAAATCATTAGCGTTTAAAGGCCAAAGATCAAAATTATATTTTTCCATAGGTTTTGACCAACCACCCCAATGTCCCGAGGTTCCACCGAATTGCCTAAGTCTGCTTGCTGATAAGTCTGTAATTGGATCTCCTATAATTTTACCTTCATAAAATTTCTGGGAAATTTCACTATAATTTTCATCTCCTGCTTCGATCAGCAAACATTTTATATTTTTTTTTTCCAGTTCAAGTGCTGTTGTGATTCCAGCGGGACCACTTCCAAAAATAGCAATAGAAAAATTATCTAAATTGATATTATTTAAATTTTTTAAAATCATTAATCGTCACTATTTAAATACCAAATAAAATTTTTATTTTTTCTTAATTTTATCTTGTTGTAGTGGCGAAAAAATAAATCATGTTTTATGAAGGATAAAAATAATAATGATGAAAAAATATTTTTTAAAAAAACTCTCCTGAATTTGTTCACCTTGATTTTTATCTTCATAAGTTTTATTAAAATTATTTACGATTATCCTCTCTCTCTTAATTTATTGATAGATTTATAAAAACGCCCTTACTAGAGCTTTGCCACCTTTGAAATATCTTTTTACATCTTCAAAACTTCTGATTTTCATAATTCTTTTAAAAATATAACTTGGTCTCAAATAAAATTTTCTGAACGCATAACGTTCCATATTTTTTAATTCCTTAATACTATTATAACCAAATGGCAACCAAGTAACATTCCAGCATTGATATTCTTCTAAATCACGGGAAACAAATTTTCCCCACTTGCCTTCCTCAATTTCTTTTGCCAACTTGGTGCCAGGGTAAGGACAAACTAAAGTAAACTGAGCATAATCGGGATCAAGATCAATCGCATTTCGCACCGTTTTTCTGGCCAATTCTGGAGTTTCTCCAGGCAATCCAATTAAAAAAGAACCTCTTACCTCTATTCCTGCTTCTTTAGTCCATTGTGCCACTTGCTTCATTTTTTCAAAATCTCTATTTTTTTTATTTGTTTGTATATTTTTTGCTAAATCATCATTAGCAGTTTCATAGCCATAAAAAATATTCCAACATCCTGCCTTACGCATTAATTTAAGTAAATCTTTATCCACAGTATTAACAGCCGCATAACAGGACCAACATAAATCCAATTTTTCTCTAATCAGCAGATCAAGAAATTCTTTCATCCATTTTTTGTGATAACTCATCGTATCATCCCAAAAAGATATTTCTTTAATTCCAAATTTTTCAACACATTCCTTTATTTCTTCTATAACTTTTTGCGGACTTCTTCTGCGGGCTCCAGTGCTCGCCTGATCACAAAAAGTACAAAAATAAGGGCATCCTCTAATAACAACCATGTTAGTTAAAGGTAGCTTTTTATACTGATTTGGAAGAGGTATATATTTTTCCATAGGAAATAAATCTCTTGCCGGTAATGGCAATTTATCCAAATTCTCAATATTTTCCCTTGGAGAATTTCGAATTGTAATATTATTTTTTTTATAGATAATTCCCTTTATATTTTCTAGCATTGTAAAATCTGTCATAAATTGATTTCTATTAAAATTTTTTTCAGAAAATTTTTGTACAATTTCATGTAAAATATATTCACCGTCTAAGCCATATGCAATAATATCAAAAACATCATACTGATTTGCAGTTTCAATTCCTGCAACATTGGCATGCGAACCTCCCACAACTGTCAATTTTGTTGGTAATTTATTTTTAATTTTCCGTGCAAGCTCTATTGCCCTAGATAAAGCATAAGTTGTTGTAGAAAAACCAATAATTGCAGGATCTTTTTGAAGAATTATTTCATATACTTTTTCGTTATCTATTTTTAGTGTAGGACAATCAATAACCCCAACCCCATAACCTTTTTCTCTTATGTACGCCGCAAGGTTTGCCATGCCGAGAGGAATTAAATCTCCACCGATTTCCCCTAAATTTTTCTTTCCGTATCTTTTGGTAATCGATGATGGTGGATTAATTAACAGTACATCTATTTTACCATTTTGCGGAGCAAAACCTCTTTCAATTAATTCTGATGTGGAAGATTCTTTTTTTAATCTATTTTTTTTTGAAAAGAAATTTATATTCATGCTAAAAAATTAGTAAATTATGAAAAAGTCAGTAAATCTAAAACATGACTCTCCAATGAAGTCTAATCCCCAATTTTAGTAATATGTACATTATAAAATAAATTTATGTCCAGTAATTTAATTCTGAACGGAAGATAATATTCTTCAATTTGATTTTTAAAATTATATCTTATTAAATTAATTAAAGTAAAAATTGAATTTATATGTTCGGTTGCATTAATATATTCATATTCTTCCTTGGAAACATTATATGTTCTCCTAACAATAAAATATTTAATGAATAATCTACCTAATCTCCATAATAATCCCGGATCTGTTGGCAAAGATATTGAGAGCACTCCGCCTTTTTTTAATTTACTCACCATTTCAAACAAAAATTTTTCTGGTTCATTTACGTGCTCCAAACATTGTGAGATAATTATTCTATCAAAGAAATTATCTTCGAATGGCAAATTTACTCCATTATAAGAATAAGCTTTAACATTTTTCATTCTTTTGTAAAATTCTAATGCAGTATTTGATGTTTCGGCTATGAAATATTCGTCATGCTCATGCTTTAAATAATCTATGTGGGGAGCGCTGCCAGCTCCTATTTCCAAAATTTTAGAATATTTTTTCTTTCCATTAAACTTTTCAAGTTGTCTATGAGAATATCTCATGGCATATCCCAGCAAACCAGTATATAAATGTGTGTTATATTTTGCGTCTAGCTTTTTAAATGCATCTTTTTTATACATAAAGATTTAGTTATATTAATTCAAATAATTGTAAAGTTATTTCATATGATAGGAAAAAATATAAATATTCCATTATTATATATTTTTTTAGGTCTTATAACCACAATATATATTTTTGGATTTGATCATATATCTTTTACCAACGCCGATTGGTTGAGATCACATGACATGACGGCAGAATTAGTTACTTGGAAATATTACAAAAACGATATTTGGCAATTTCCTATTGGTAATAATCCTAACTATGGAATGGATTTAGCAAGTGGAATTGCTTTTTCTGGATCAATTCCGTTGCTTTCTATTGTATTTAAACTATTTGGAAATTTTCTTCCAAACAATTTTCACTATTTTGGTTTATGGATTTTTATTTGTTTTTTTTTACAATCATATATTTCATTTCTCATTGTTTATCATCATACAAAAAGTTTAACTTTTTCAATAATTGCTTCACTATTTTTTCTGCTATCACCGATTTTGTTTAATAAAATTACGCTACATTTGTCGCTTTCGGCACATTGGCTTATTTTATTAGGATTTTATATAGAAATAAAAAATGAATTATCTAAGAAGACATTTTATTGGACTACATTAATTTCGTTGTCTGCACTAGTTCATTTTTATTTTACAATTATTTTGCTCGGAATGTTTTTCTTATTTGTTTTGAATGACCATTTAATTAATTTTAATTTTAAAAAATTAATTGCACAAATTAGTTTACCTTTCATTTTCTTATTTATAAACATGTATATTTTGGGATATTTTGAAGTACCGTTTACTGATGCCTTGGGATATGGCTATGGATACTATAAATTAAATTTAGCAAGTATAATTAATCCATTTGCTGCAACACCGAACGGTATAATTAATTGGTCTTTATTTATGCCAAAAATTCTCAAAGGTACAGGGAGTGTTGAAGGATTTGGCTATTTAGGAATTGGAGGTATTTTTCTTTCAATAATTGTTATTTTTTATATTTTTTTTAATTTTACTGAATTTAAAAACAAAAAATATAGACCTTATTATTTAATAATAATTTTGTTTTCGCTGATTGCATTAACTAACAAAATTTCATTTGCGAACAATTTACTTTTTGAAATTGAATTACCTAAATATATATACGGAATATTGAGCATCGTTAGAGCTTCAGGAAGATTATTTTGGCCAGTATATTATTTGATTTTTTTAGGATCAATATTAATAATTCATAACAAATTTTCAAAAAAAAATTCATTATATATTTTAATTTTATTATTCTCTTTACAGATAATCGATACTTCTTTTGGTTTAAAAAATTATTTCAACTCAAATGCGTTTAAAAAAGAAAAAAAAGAAATGGATTATTTATTTTGGGATAAATTAAGTCAAAAAAATCAAATTTTAAGAACTACATATTTAAATAACGAAACACATTTTCTTATGTCCTTAAGAGAAATATTACTCTCAAAAAATATTAAAAGCACGGATATCGCAACTTATGGAAGATATAATAGAAAAATAGCATCTATTAGCAGATCTAATTTATATAAATCATTCGATGAAGGTATTATTGAAAAAAAAACAATATTTGCAATTGATAATAAAAATCATTTGAGAAATTTAAAGTATTTATTTAAAAACAAAAACATTGGCTTTTTCTTCAGGGATAATGTTTGGGTTGTTGTTTCAGGTAATAAAAATGAAATGACAGATTTTGATAAAAAGGAACTAAATAAATATGATCCGTTAGTATTACCTGAGAAAGAAAAAATGATCTTTAATTTTCAAGATGAGCAAGCCGTGCATGGATTCGGATGGACACATAGCTTTCACTCACCCAATCACGGTATATGGACCGAAGGTAATATTTCGACTTTACTTTTCAGATTTAATAACAAAACAAATGAAGATTATATAATTAAAATTAAATTAGGATCGTTGATCACTGAAAAAGATAAACCAATTAATTTTACTGTTTATGTGAATGATATATTTATCAAAAAATTCTCTTTGAAGAATATTAATGAATTAAATGAAAATTCAATTGAACTAAAATTAAAAAAAGAATTAATAACTGAAGATACCCATTATATTAAATTTAAAATTAATAATCCCGTTTCTCCACTAGAACTATTTCAATCACCAGATGCTAGAAGGTTAGGACTTTTAATTGAAAGTATAGAAATATTAACTTAATAAAGATTTATATAACGAAACATTTTTTAATGTGAAGTTATTTTTTCTATTATCTTGAAAATCTTCTTTTTAAAATTAATAAATCTAAAAAAAACTTAACCGAATCTTGCATTATACGCACCTTACTGCCTGACCTATGTTCCCATGAAACTGGTAATTCGATAATTTTTATATTATTTTTATTCATCAACAACATAACTTCTACGTCAAATGCGTAATCATAACATCTAATTTCATTAAATATTTTTTTAATATAGCTGGAGTGAAAAACTTTAAAACCACATTGGGTATCTGAAACTTTAAGACTAAAAAAATTAAAAAGAATTAATTTTAAAAAACCACCTAATCTTCTTCTGATGAATTTAGATTTAATTTTTGAATTTTTGTGAGTTCTAGATGCAATATATGCGCAATTTGCGTCTTTAATTAATTTTCTTTTTTTCCAAGTCAAATATTGCCCAGGTAAAACTGACATGTCAAGATCACATGTTAAAATCCATTTTGATTTAGAAATAAATATTCCTTTTTTTATTGCATAACCTTTGCCCATATTCTTTGTATAAGAAATTAGCTTTATTTTAGCGTTAAAATTTTTTTTCTTATTTTGCTTTATAAATTGAAGTATCTTATTTTTTGATTGATCTGTACTTCCATCATTAACAAAAATAATTTCAAAAAAAATTTTTCTATTTTTTTTTAAGAATTTTTCTATTATTTCAAAAGAATAATCCAATCTGATTTCTTCATTGTACAAGGGTAAAATGATGGAAGTATGATTCTTTTTAAAAGATTTTTTTAATTTTTTCATTTATATTTTAAAAAAAATTTTTAATTATAAATCATTTTAATTTTTTATTTTTAACAAGGAATACATTAAATCCAAGTATTTTTTTTACCTTTATGTTTAAATCAGATCCACCTACGCAGGGTGTCTTTGTTGCCCAGCATGCATCAATATTTTTATGAAAATAAACTTTTATATTTTCTTCTAAGCTAATTAATTCAGAATCTCCTTTTGGAACATAAAAAAATGGAAAACTACTTGAATTATATACTTTTATTTCTTTATCTATTCTTATTATATTCCTTGCATTAAAAATTAACAAAGAAGTTATTACAAATGTAGCAATTATTTTTTTTTTTGTTTTTTTATTAATAGGTGAATTAGACAAAAACAAGGATGTTGGCAAAAATATTAAAGATGCTAACAAACTATAACCTCCATACCGAAGTGTTGGGTGTTTGTAAAACCACTCGCTAAATAAAATTAATATAACAAATAAAACTTTATATATGTTTTTGTCAAAAGCTTCGGGAAATTTTTTTTTATTCCGATAAAAAATTATTATAAATAAAACTGATAAAAATAAAATTGATAACAAGTTTTCAAGACCTTTATTAAAAAAATAAGTATCAATCCAACCCTTGAGCCAGTTAAATCCTTCTATATATTCTTTAAATTCTTTTCGTTTTTCAACCCTATGAGGGGGGCTCGCCCCACCTTTTGACCACAATTCAAACCATACCTTCATTTTTTGAACTTCTTTTTTGCTAAGTGACCAAGGAATTTTTTGTGAAAAACAGGTCTCTTTTAAAGGATAAACTACACAACCTGTATAAGATAAATTCACTAATGAAAATAATACAAATGTAAAAGCTGCAATAATAGTTGTTCTGCTAAGGAAGAATAATTTAATAAAGTAATTTTTCTTATAAAATAGTATTAAAAATAAAAACAAAAATAGAGAGTACACCACAAAGTATGGTTTAACTGTTACAACATAACATATTAATAAAATTACTAACTGAATATTACTTTCAAATTCAAATTTGCTTATTTTTTTTCTTATTGCTAATAAAGATAAAGGAATTAAAATTAGAATGATTAATTGTGCTCCAATATCGGTACCATACTCTCCGAGTCTATAAAATTTTACATTGATGTATGCAAAAACTAATAAATAAAAAATGTATATGTGATCAAAACTTTTAAATTCTTTTTTATCCAATATAAAACCCAAGCATATAAAATTAACAAAAGTCAGCGTAATTAAACCAATTGAATGAAAAAGATAAAATTTGATGTATGGCAAAAAAATCAAAGAATTTAAATAAAATACCGATGAATGATGTCTGGGGCCATGACCAATATTTCCTAAACCTAATTGAATTTTATTTTCGGTTAGTCCTAAAGAATATGAGAGATGATAATTGGAGAAATCGTCATGATTTTTTAGAATAAACAATGACAAACTTAGAAGAAAAATTAAAACAATTAATAAAATATAATCTTTATTCAATTTTAATTTACAAAAAAAAAACGCAAAAGAAATCAAACCAATGGCATGAACCATTAAATTGTGAACATAATCATGTTTAGTAAAGAAAATTGTAGTATAAGATAGAATTACAAGAGCCAATAAACCTAATATTCCGACATATCCCAAATTATATTTTGGTAGATTTTTATTCAAAAATTGAGCTAATAAAAAACCATAACCTAAAATAGAAGATGTAATTAATATTAAATAAAAATATAATAAAAAATATTTAACCATTTTATTTATTTTTAAATAGTTTTTTTCTTAACAAAAAATATAAAAGATTGTAGAATAAAACGTTAAAAATAATTGAATATGCCAATGTTTCTGTTTGATGAATTTCATCAAAAATAAATAAGAAATAAAATAAATTATAAAAGCAGATTAATATACCCGTTAGAGTATTAGAAAAATTTTTATTAATATTAAATGATTTATCTAAGTATAAATAAATAAATTGGTGCAAGTGTTCATTGTCAGGCGCTAATGGATTTTTTTTTAAAATTTTCTTCCTTATTATAGAAAATAAATTTTCATAGGCTGGATACCATAATAAAGCTACAATATAATAGGGTGACACTAAATAATTATCATTAGAAAACTTGATTAATATAACTCCAACAACAAAACTTATTAGATAAGCTCCCCCGTCCCCCAAATATATTTTTCCAAAAAAATTAAATATATATATAACCACCAAAGAAGTTAGACACGTAGAAACTAATAATATGTCTAAATCCAAATTTCTAGCTTCTGCTAAATAAAGTACATTTGAGGCAACTAAAATAAAATAACCTACTACCAAAGTATTAACTCCATCAATAAAATTAGTTCCATTAATTAAAACCAATATACAAAATGAAGTAAAAAATAATTTAATAAAAAAAATGTTTAATAAATTGTCAAAAAAATCTACTCTTATTGAAGATACAAAATTATCAAATAAAAATAGATATACTACAATTATGATTGTCTGAAATATAATCCTAAAAAATGGAGAGTGTAAAATATCTAGATCAGATAATAACCCTGTTAAAAAGATAAAAAAAATTAATATAATAAAATATTGGTAATTTTCAGGTAAAAAAAAAAGCAATATTAAAAAAAAAACAAAACCTCCTAAAAGAGGTGTGGTTTTGTGTCCATTAATAAAACTTTTATGATTTGATATGTTTGTTCGATCAATCAGGATATTGAACTTTTTAAATACAAAATTTGATATTGTTATAATAAACAGGCCGGCAATAACAATTCCCACTACATTCATTATATGTATCAATATTTTTTATTTAACTCTTCTTGGGCCAAAAGTAGATCTTCATCTATCATATCCCTAACGAGATTAGTGAATGAATATTTTGGTTTAAAATTCAATTTTTTATAAGCTTTTTTGGAGTTTCCCCTTAGATAATCAACCTCATTTGGTCTAAAATATTTTTTGTCTATTTTGATAATTGTTCTTTTTCTGCCATCTTCATAAATATATCCAATTTCTTTTAAACCCTTTCCGGTCCAATATACCTTCATATTCAATAATTTTCCCGCCGTATTAATAAATTCACGCACTGTACGGGTTTCTCCTGATGCAATAACATAATCTTCAGGTTTTTTTTGTTGCAGTATTTTCCATTGCATCTCTACATAATCTTTAGCGTGACCCCAATCTCTCTTCGCATTTAAATTACCCAAATAAAGTATTTCATTTGAACCAAGTTTTTTCCGAGTTAAAAATCTAGTTATTTTTCTCGTTACAAATGTCTCTCCTCTTCTTGGACTTTCATGATTAAATAGAATTCCATTACAGGCAAATAAACCGTAGGCTTCCCTATAAACCGAAGTTATCCAATAGGAATATAATTTTGCTGCACCATAAGGTGACTTTGGATGAAACTTTGATTGTTCATTAAAAGTTTTTTGTCTATATTTTTCTCCAAATAGCTCAGATGTACTAGCCTGATAAAATTTAATATTTTTCATTTTTAAAAAACGTATGGCTTCTAAAACTCTTAGAGTTCCAATGCCAGAAACCTCGGCAGTATATTCAGGATTTTCAAAAGAAACCCCCACATGACTTTGTGCACCCAAATTATAGATTTCGTTTGGTCTGATATTATGTATCAAATTATAAATACTGTTACTATCTGTAAGGTCTCCATAATGTAAAAAAAAGTTAGTTCTGTTGTGTGGATCAATATAAAGATGATCAATTCTCTTTGTATTAAACGACGAAGATTTTCTAATTAATCCATGTACTTTATATTTTTTCTTTAAAAGCAATTCTGCTAGGTATGATCCATCTTGGCCAGTAGTGCCGGTTATCAAAGCAACTTTCTTTTTCATTTTCTAAATATAAACAATTTCAATATACATAATAATATTAAAAATCCATCTTTTAATTCGTTAACCTTTTTTCTTCCAGATAGCCTTGATCTTTCATAGCTAGGTTTTGAAATAAATTTATATTTTTTGAATTTAGCCAGTACTGGTAATTCAATACAAATTCTAAAATCTTTTCTTTTAAGGTTAAGAGATTTGAAAGCCAATGTTTTTCCCATAACATAAGTAAATAATACATCAGAAATATTTAGTCTAAAAAGTAAATTACAAATAAACGTAAATATTTTATTTCCAACTAATGTTAAAAAAGTGTCATCATCACTGCCTCCGCTATTTTCATATCTGCTGTTAAATACAAAATCACGGTTATTTAATAACTCATTGTACATATTCTTAAGATATTGGGGATCAAATGAACCATCTGCGTTAAATATACACAGAAAATTTGTTTCAACCTCTTTAATTCCTAGTATTAAAGCACTTCCAAAACCATCGGTTTTTTGGGTAATAATCTTACAATCAAAATTTTTTATAGAATTTCGTGTGTTTAAATCAGCTTCGGGAATAATAATAATTTTTTTACAATCAAAATTTTTTAGTTCATCTAATACTCTTGGCAAACACTCTACTTCATCTTTTGCAGGAATTACAAGAGTAAGTTCTTTCATTGTTTTTAAAATTTAAAAAATTGTTGAGTATAAATTTATTTTTTTAAACAATGCATAAACAGATAATCTGATTACACAAAAAATTGAATAAAAAAAATTCTTTTTCTCATATAAATAATAAACTTTGAATGCATCCTTTAACTTTTGTAATATTGAGCTTGATAATGAATTTGGAGTCTGCCTCCAGAACATTAATGATTTATCAAGGCCGGCTAAATTAACCGATTTTTTAGCAAGACCTAACCATAACACATAGTCCTCTTTAGTTTTAAGCTCTGGAAATTCTATATCATTTAATAGTTTGCGCTTTAAAATCACGGAAGATAAAGCTATGTCGCAGGACTTCAACAATTCTTTATATCTTATTATTCCTCGAGCTCTAATTTTACCGACAACTTTCTTATCATAATTTATGATTTGATATGTTGTGTGAGAAAAATCATAACCGTAGTTTAACATAAAATATAGTTGTACCTCAATTTTGTTATTTTCCCAATAATCATCGCAATCTAAAAAAGCAATGTACTTACCTTGGGCTATTGAAATTGCTTTATTTCTTGAATATGACACGCCTTTATTATTATCATTAAATATTATTTTGACTCTTGTATCATTCTTAATACAATTTTTGATATGTTCTAAATCATTTTTATTTTCATCATCATATATAATTATAATTTCAAGATTTGTATGAGTTTGATTTAATACAGAATTTATAGAATCAAAAAAATAATCCTTCTTATCATAATATGGCATTATTACGCTTACTAAACTGTTCATTAAATTATTTAAAATTATATTTGCCTAAGATTTTTTTAATAAAAACTATCATCAAATAATAAATTGCAGAAAAAATATCTTTCATTTTCATTTTTGAAGAACCAATCTTTCTATAAGGTAATTGAACCGGTATATGTCCAATACGATATTTTTTTTTATGTAATATAAAAATACTTTCCCAAAAATAACTATAACTATTGTTTTTTGATAAAATCAAATCAATTAAAGCAACCTTTTTACAGTTGATACATCTGAAGGCTCCGGAAGAATCATAAGGAATTGATAACATCAAAGAAATTGTCAAATGTCTTAAAGTTGTCAAAAAAACTCTAAAAAATGGCCAGCCTTTTAGTGAATCTTTTTCTAAAAATCTACTAGTAATAACAATGTCACAATTTTCTAATTCTTCCATCAAGAATTTTATATACTTTGGGTCATGTGTTCCATCTGCATCCATCGTGATAATTATTTTGTAGTTTTTTTTATAAGCCCAAATAAAACCATCCTTGTGAGCTGAGCCAACACCCATTTTTTTTGGTCTGAAAATATAATTAATATTTTGATTATTTTTCGCTAAATTTTTAATTATTTCTCGTGAACCATCGCTAGAATTATCATCAATAAATAAAAGATCGAATCCTATGTTTATTGTGTTTAATTTTTCAAATAAAATTTCAATATTTCTTTTTTCATTAAGAACTGGAACAATAATAATAATATTATTCATTAAATAATGTGCATTTTTGGAAGTGGAAAAATTAATTTTGTACCTTTTTCTCTAATTTTCTTTTCTCTAATTAAAATCTCCTTTTTAAAATGCCATGGTAATACCAAGTAATAATCTGGCTTCAATTTTCTTGAATAATTTTCTGAAATAATTTTTATTTTTGTGCCCGGTGTAAACAAATTATATTTTAAGGGGTTTCTGTCTGCTATATAGTTTACTTCTTTATTTCCAATATCGCAAAACTGTAAAAGAACATTGCCTTTGGTTGAGGCTCCATAACCGTGAATAGTTAATTTTTTATTATTAATTTCTTCAATTAATTTTTTAAGTTTAGTTTTTTCATGTAAAATTTTTGCAAAAAATATTTTGAAAATTTTTGTTGAATGGACTCCAATTTTACTTTCATCTGATAATAGCTTGTTGATTTTTTTCTTTTTAGTTTTATATTTTGCTTTGTGATGGCATATATAATATCTAGAACTACCACCATTTATATTATTGAATTCATGATCAAAAACTTTTAGCCCATTAAAATTCATCATATCTATAATAACTTTCGAAGAATAATATTCTAGATGTTCATGACAAATAGTATCGAACAAATTATTTTTTATAATACTAAATAGATCGGAATGTTCTAAAACAAAAATGCCATTTTCATCTAAACATTCTTTAATACCTTTGATAAATATATTTGGATCTTTAAGATCATAAAAAACTGATAAAGCAGAAATTATTTTGAATTTTTTTTTTAAATTCAATTTTTTGATGTCACTAATTTGAAAAAAATTTGAAATTTTATAACTAATTTTTTTATAATAACTTTTATATTTATTCACTAAAGGATCAACGCCAACTGTAACGGTTTTTTTTTTATAAAAATTCAACAATGTTCCATCATTACTAGCAATATCTAACACTGGATCATTGGCCTTTAACTCTGCTAAAGCTGAACACTTTTTTACTGTTTTTTTTAAATGTTTGGTCATTGTCTTATTTATGCCCGATCTATAACCATAGTCTCTGCTGTATAAATATTTTGGATTAAAATTTCTATCTAGCTGAACAAGTTTACATTTTTTGCACATTACAAGATTAAGATACGCTTTTGGAATATTATTAAAAAGACTTTTAGAAAATTTACCCGTAAAACTTATTTTTCCTAAACTTAACAAGTTAAAAAATTTATTGTTTTTACAATTTCTACAAAATTTATTTTTCATAAAATATAATATAAAATATTTGTTATATATTGCCCTGTTGATTTTAGATAAATAAATAATATCGCAAAGTATAAATAATTCATTCTTTTATATATATTATCTTTTACATATATTATAAATATTTCCATTAAATGTTTCGAAATAAGTCCACCAATTTTATTTTAATAATAACAGCTCTTCTGTTTTCTGTTAAATGGGTTTTATCATTTTATTTTTTTAAAGAAAGTCTAGCTGTTAAGGTTATTTTTGAGAGTGTCGCTGATGGTCATTTTTATTATCCACATATTAAATATTTGGCTTTTTTTGAACTTGATAATTCTTTAGATCCCTATGTAAAAAATTTAAAATTAATGCCTATTCCCTATGCTTCAATTATTTTTCATACAATTTTTCTCAAAATATTTGGTTTCTTTGGAATAATTATTATTGAATTTTTTGCAATATTTATTTTCTTGCTTATCTTTTATAAAATTTTCTCTTATTTTTTTTCTAAAAATGAATCTATTCTTTTAAGCTTATTTTTTTTTATGATACCAACCATAATAAAAATTGCAAATTTGGAAGGTCTTCTATATTTAAATTTGTTTCAGCTCGAATTTTATTCATTAAGAATACCTAGACCGCTTATACCATCCTTATATTTTTTTTCATTTATATACTTATTAGTTTTTATGGATAAAACAGTAATTTTTGAAAAAAAAAGAATGACTGCTCTTGGATTAATATTAGGTTTTTCTTTATCCAGTTATTACTATTTTTTTATAATTGAATTTTTAGCTTTTTTATTTTTTTTAATTTATAAATTTAAATTCAAAATCATTAAAGAACTGTTTCACAATTATAAATATTTTTTAATTTCAATATTTGTTTTTCTAATAGCTATTTCGCCTTTTATAATTAATTTAATTTATCATGAAAGCGATGTAACAGAACGTATGGGCACATTTGCCCTTACCATTGAAAAAAAAGGTAAATTGATTGATTATTATTTCAGTCAATATTTTAAGCTAAAGTTCTTATTAACATTATTATTATCAATATTATTTGTTTATTTTTCAAACAAAAAAAAAGTTAACAATGTTAAGTTAATTAATATATTTTTTATAATTTTTTTAAGCACTATTGTTTCTCCTATTTTTTTCGTTCTAATTTCTCCTCAATCAGGATTACTATATAATTTTAATAATGCAATATTTGTTTGGAGCTTTATATTTTTTACCATTTTTTCAATTATATTAATTAAACATTATTTAAAATTAAATCTAAAACCGTTACAAATAAATACTTTAATTTTTTTATTAATCGGTATTTATTATCTAAATTTTTATCTTGAAAAAAATCAACATTTTAATAATCAGAATTACAAAGATAGAAGAATAGAATTTCAAAAAGTCACGGACAAATTAAATAATAGAAAAGATATTTTTACTAAGAATATATCCCTATTAACATTTGATAATGAGTTAATGATTTGGGCAATACTAAATGAGATCAAATATTTAAATTTGGTTAATGGAATTTTTGTACCTAAAACACACGGTATGATTGAAAATGATTTAGTAAAAAATTTTAAATTTCTAAATCTTAAAGAAAAAGATTTTTTGGATTTTTTCAAAAACAAAAAAGGGGGATGGAGATTTTTTAATCCTAATGTAGGTAGTTTTTTTGCTTACAGATATAAGGCAAATTCATTAAATACTTATAAAGGCTCAACAAACTTTGAACCAAATATAAAAGAATTTATTCTCTCAAGTTCACCAATGTATAGTCAACAATCAGCAATACCAAATGAAGAATTTGACAGGCTACAAAAAAAATTTAATGAATATAAATTTATAAATTTTAGAGAACCAGAAATTATTGCGTTAGAAAAACTAAAGCCTATAACCAAAAACATTGTCATAAATAAACAAAATTACTCTAAATTATATGATGGAAATATTTATATTTTATATTTAAAAAAAAATCCTATTAGTAATGAGTAATATTTATAAAGTAGTTGTAATTTAATTTTTTGAATATACTTTACTATCAAATAAAAAAAATAGCATGAATAACAAAATTAACATAGCATCACGCATATTTAAATCAATTTTTTTAAATCAAGCACCTAATTATTCAATTATATTTATAGAAGGTAGGTGCAACATGCTCTGCGATTTTTGTTGTTATGCAGCAATGGATGCAAGAAAAACCCCAACTATTTCAGCAGAAAAATGGGGGTCTATATTTAAAAAAGCGAAAAGTTTATTACATTTAACTGTAACAGGAGGAGAACCATTTATAAGAAAAGATTTTGTTGAGATCATTGACAACATTATTCAAAATTGTGGTGTCCCAAGAATTAGCATTAAAACTAATGGTTTTTATAAAGATAGAATTAAAGATTTTATTCCTAAATTAATAAATAAACATAAGAATACAGAATTCACATTATCAGTTTCGTTAGATGGGCCCGAAGAAGTTCACGACAAAGTAAGAAATTTTAAAGGAGCTTATAATAAAGTTTTAGAAACAATTGATGTAATGAAAACTTATAGAAATCAACCTAATTTTTTTTTAAGGTTAGCTTCAGTAATAACTAAGGATAATAAGCATATTTTAGAAGATTTTTTTAATCAAACTTCTTCATGGCCCATAGATTTTCATGAATTAATACTAGTAAGAGATGTTCCTGTAAAAGAACAATTGGAACTTAGAGAAGACTATAAAAGACTTGCAAAAATTCAGCAAAAAAGATCATCGGCTAATTGGAAAAAAAGTTTTAATGGGAAATTGTTTGATAAAATTTATTTAGAAACAATAAAAAGGATAGATAACAACAAAGTATATTCACCATGTTTAGCAGGTGAAAGATTTGTGGAAATTCTTCCAGATGGAGTCGTTAAAGGCTGTGAAGTCAAAAAATTATGGAGTATATCAAAAATTGGTAATGTAAATGAAGGTAATCTCGATATTGTGGACATTATTAAATCAAGAAAAGCTAAAGAATTTAGTAAATTTGCAAAAAAATGCACATGCACATTCGAATGTGCATGTGCAATTAATACAGTCTATGACGCGAAGCACTGGCTATCTTTAATATAATTTTAAGTGTCATGGAACATAAGCATAAAATATCAATAATTGTTCCTGCTTATAATTCTGAAAAAAATATAGAAGAATGTTTAAAAAGCATATGCAATGAATCAAAAAAATTTGAATCTGAAATAATTGTAATTGATGATGGTAGTATTGATAAAACATCTGAAATTGTAAAAAAATTTAAAACAATAAAACTAATTAAATTAAAAAAAAATAAAGGTGTTGGTTATGTACGCAATTTAGGAGCAAGATTAGCAAGATATAAAATTCTCTGTTATATTGATTCTGATTTAATAATATCAAAAAATTCAATTTTAAATTTAGTCAAGAGATTATATCAAAATAAAAATGTTGGCTCCGTATCAGGAATTCAAGAGACTGCTAATCTTAATTCAGAAAGCTGGTCATCTAATTTTGTCTGTTTAAAATCATGTTATGGACTTGAGGAAATAGAAAAAGAAACAGAATTTCAAGTTTGTGCTTCGGATTTCTGCGTAATGTCTAAAGAATTATTAAAACAAGCCGGGGGATGGAAAACGTTAAGAAATGCAGGTGGAGAAGAATTCTATCTGGGATATAAAATAAATCAATTAAACAAAAAAAATATTAGGATTAAAAATGCTTCTTACAAAGCCTTTTTTGTAAGTTTATATTCGCGGTTTAAAAGAATTATAGATAGGACAGAAAAATATATTCATATCTTGTTGGAAAAAAAAAAGTTTGATGTACGTGGCTCGTTTGCAACTTCAAACCAAGCTTTTTCTTGTTTAATGACATTACTATTTCTAGTTCTAATTTTATTTTCTTTGAATTTAAATAAATCGTTCATTATATTTGGATTAACGATATTGTTTATTTTTCAAATGATTACTGAATACAAATTTCTAATCTTTGCAAAAAAACATTTTGGTTTAAAAATGTTATTATTTTCATTATTTGGAATTCAAGTTATTAATATTGGCATATTGTTAGGAGTAATATATTTCTTTTTACAAATTTTTAAGTTAAAGAAATGTTGAAATTACCTAAATTTATATATGGATTTAATTAATAATAATTTTTTTATGATTTAATAAATAAATTTGTTATGAAAGTACTATTGGTTTGCAAAGAGATGATAGCGTATGAACGTACAGCTATTATGCTACTATCTAGTAATTTAAAAAAAGAAGGACACCAAGTTAAAGCTGCTATGATGAAGATCGTTTCTGCTGCCAAAAAATCAAAACAATCACGTAAAACAAAATCTCTTCTACACTCAGATGCTTATGAGGGAAAATCATTTACATTTACAGATTCAGCGCAAAACAATAATAATTCTGTTGTTCCAGAAATTCACGATAATGTTTACAAAATTGTAAAAGATTTTCGGCCTGAATTAATTGGATATAGTGTAATGACTGGCGAACATTATGAAGTGCTGAAACTTAATAAAATTTTAAAAAAAAATTTTAACTTTATTTCTGTAATGGGCGGACCTCATCCAACTTTTAACAAACAAGTTATTGAAGAAGATGGTATCGACGCTATTTGTATAGGAGAAGGAGATAATAGCTTTCCAGAATTCATTAGAAAAATAGAAAAAGGTGAGGACTACTCATCGACCAAAACTTTTCACATTAAGTACAAGGGTAAGATTTATCGTAATCCACTAGGCAATTTAGTTTCAGATTTGAATGAGTTACCATTTCCAGATAGACAAATTTTATATGACGCAGATCCAAATTTAGCTGCTGTTGGTGCTAAATCTTTTATATCGGCTAGAGGTTGCCCTCATAAATGTAGTTATTGTTTCAATAAACAATATAATGACAATTATAAAGGTTTAGGACAAATCTTAAGAGTCAGATCGCCTGAACTAGTAATAAAAGAAATTGAAGATGTAAGAGCACGTTACCCTTTGGATACAGTGACGTTCACTGATGATATTTTTACTCTTAGGCCACCAGGTTGGATTAAAGAATTTTCTAAACTCTATGAAAAAAGAATTGGCCTACCATTTAACTGTAGTGCTCGCGCTAGTTCGGTAAAGGAACAAGATATTAAAGATCTTAAAAAAGCTGGACTGACGCATGTTTGGATGGGAGTTGAATGCGGCGATGAGAAAGCTGCAAATAAAATTTTTTTGCGGGGCACTAGTAACGATACCATACTTAAAGCAACTCAATGTTTTAATAAATATGGTGTAAAGATTATTTCCCTTAATATTATGGGATTGCCCGTCGATGACGCATTCAAAGTAGATTTGCGCACAATTGATTTAAACTTAAAAATAAAACCTGCAATGGCCTCTTTTGGTTTGCTTTATCCATTCCCTGGTACTGCTGTAGCAAAAATGGCAATAGCTTCAGGACATTTTGTTGAGGATAAAAATACTGTTTATTTAGAATCGAACAAACATTCCTCAATGCTGACATTTAAGTCAAAAAAAGAAAAAATGATGGTTGAGAATTTACAAAAATTGGCGGGCATAGTTGTAGATTTTCCGTTTCTACGTTTTATTGTTCCTTTTTTATGCAGCTTACCTTTTACAAAATTTTATCATTTCCTTTTTTATCTTCATCTTGGTTACTGTCATAAAATACGTTTAAGTCCAATTAAATTTAGAAATATCATTAAAGAATTTCCTATATTTTTTGGTTACTTCAAAACTTTAATAAGCAAGACATAAACAGTGAACGGCTTATTATTTTAATATAGTTAAATAAACTGACATGTGGTTTAATAGAAAACTTAAGGATATTTGATGAAAGTTTTATTTTATTATCGTGGTAGAGAACATTTGGAGTGTAGGCTCTAATTGCTTACTTAGAAAATTGCAGCCTTCATTAAAAAAATTAAAAATAAATTCTCAAAATAATATACAAATAATTTAATTTGGCGTAAATCAAATTTTTTTTCGTACAATAAAATGAAAATAAACTTAATCATTTTTTTATCCAGATTTGGAGTGGGAGGCGCTGGTAATTCGATTTTTAGATTATGTAAAGGTTTGCCTAAAAAAAGATTTAATATTTCAATAATTTGTCTAAAGAATTGTCCCTATGATAGGGAGTTTAAGAAAATTGGAATTAGGGTTTATAAAATCAAATCAAACAAAACTTTTTTTGCTATGTCAAAAGTTTTAAATATTACTAAATTTTTGATTTCTAAAAAATACAAAAAAAATATTTTTATCTCTAATATACATTACACAAATGTTTTATCTCTAATTTTTCTCAGAAATTTAAATAATTTAAAAATAGTTTTGGTTGAAAGAACCCCTCTAATGGAGTTAAGTATATACTTTGGTTTTATTGATTTTATAAAAAAAAATATTATTAAATCATTAATTTATTTATTATATAATTTATCTGATGCAATTGTTTGCAATTCAGCAAATATAAGTAAGCACTTTAAAAATAAATATAAACTCAATACAAAAACTATTTTTCCACCATCTGTTATAAATTCTTTTCAAGGTAGTAAAAAAATTTATAAGAAAAATAAAACTTTGATCATTGCTACAGTATGCAGGCTAACAAAAGAAAAAGGATTGGGCGTTCTTTTTCAAGCATTAAGTCTTTTAAATTTCAAAAATTATAAATTATTAATTGCTGGTGATGGAATAGAAAAATTAAAACTTAAACAACTTTCGGAAAAGTTAAATATATCCACTAAAATAAAATATTTTGGATTTTTGAAAGATATTAAACCACTTTTAAGACTCTCTAACTTATATGTTAACACTTCGTATTTCGAAGGTTTTCCCAATTCTGTTGTGGAAGCTATCAATTATGGAATACCGGTAATTTGTTCTCAAAGCCATGGTGGAATAAATGAAATTCTACTTCGTGGAAAATGTGGAACAATATTTAATAATGGAAATTCATTCGATCTAGCAAGCAAAATTGAAGAATATTA
>Ga0187833_10002202_pt1 | contig 21247 bp, 19 predicted proteins | sample ETNtaG_37_FD_167968 | JGI IMG/M metagenome (GOLD analysis project Ga0187833, IMG submission 167968) | Marine microbial and viral communities from oxygen minimum zone, Eastern Pacific Ocean - ETNP2014_SV_400_PacBio MetaG (Illumina Assembly) | ecosystem: Environmental > Aquatic > Marine > Hypoxic...
TATTTATGTCTCCAATATCAATAATTTTATTTATAATGTTAATATCTGTTAAAAAATTTTGTCCTAAACTTTTTTTTGGTAAAATTTTCACTGTATATTATTAAAAAACTTTATTGATTCAATTAAACTGGATGGATCAGCAATTTTTTTTCCAACAATATCTGCTGCAACACCATGATCGGGCGATATTCTAATAAATGGAAGTCCCAGGGTAATATTAATAGCTTTAAAACCAATTATGGTTTTGATCGGCGTTAACACTTGATCATGATACATTCCAACAATCACGTCAAACTTTTTTTGGTTTTTTGATAAAAATAACGTATCTGCAGAAAGTGGACCAGTGATATTAATTTTTAGTTTTTTTATTTTTCTAATTGCAGGTTTAATTATTTTTTCTTCTTCTGAGAATTTTTCATGAGAAAAACAATGTGGATTTAATCCTGTGATTGCGATTTTGATTTTTTTTTTTAAATGTTTATTATAAAAAAAAACAATTGCCTTTATTTGATTTACTATTTTTTTAACATTTAATTTTTGAGATATTTTTATTATTGGAATATGTGTTATAATCGGGGTAACAGCTAATTTTTTGCTGTAAATTAACATTGCTACCTTATCATAACGTCCTACTTTGTGTGCAATAAATTCTGTTATACCGTTGAATTTTTTATTCAAAAGGGTCTCTTTTGACACTGGTCCATTTATGATTCCTAAAATTTTATTTTGTTTTATCAAATTTAATCCTTCAGAAAAGCAGTCCAAAATAAATTTATTTGATTTTTTTGAAATTTTTTTAAAAATTTTTTTTTGACCGTATTTTATATCAATCACAGGAATAGCCGTACCTTTTAAATCGTCTAATTTAAAGTTCTTTTCAATTAGTTTTAGATTTAGATTAAATTTAAAATATTTTAAGTGTCTATATAAAAGATTGTAATTTCCAATAACAAAGCATGGAGTGTGTTTAAATTTTTTTTTTTTTATCCAAGATTTAAAAATTATTTCAGAAGAAATACTATTGGGTTCTCCAAGAATTATAGCAATTGGTTTAGTCATTGAAATATTTGATTTTAATATTATTTTTAACTTGATTAAAATAATTTGTTGAGAAATTATTTAATTGTTTATTTTTTTCGATATCAATTAATTCTTTCATCTTTTTTTCAAGATTCATCTTATTTTTCTCAACCTTTCTATTTTCAACTTTTAATATTAAAATTCCTCCAGAAATAGGAATAGGTTCAGTTATCGAACCTATTTTGGTTTTTTTTATAAATTTTAATAATAATTGAGAAAATTTACTTTCACTGACCCAGCCCAACCTACCCCCTTTTTGAGCAGAAGGTGACGAACTAAATTGAATTGCGGTATTTTCAAATCCTTTTTCTTTTATATTTTTTATCAGATCATCTATTGTAATTTGATCTTCTATTTTAACATCAATTACTTCTTCAATAGACTTTTCTGAATCTATAAGCTTCTCTTTACTAGTATAGGAAGCATTTTCAGCTTCAATTATTATTCCATCATGTTTTTCAATAACAATATCATGTTCCGTTGATATTTCTTCACTTTTTTCATTTAATTTTTTTATTGCCGCATCCTCAATAAATATTTCGTAAACTAAATACTCCACATTTTTTTTTTGTCCTGCAATTATTGTTTTAAATTTTTTATCAATTTTTTCCTTATCAATAACAATTTGATTCTTATAAAATTGATAAACTAATTGGTTCCATTGTAATTCAAGTAAAATTTTTTTTTTAAATTCATCAAATTCGTATTTCTCAAATTTCAAATACGTTTTAAAATCTTGAATACTTCTAAATCCAATATTTAGAGCTGATTTAACAATCTGATTATTAATTACTTCATCGTTTATAATTATATCATCGTAATTTGTTAGTGCAGTGATTTTTATTTTATCTTTTATTAAGGAATCGACTGCAATTTTTCTTAATTCTTGATCATTCAAATCTTTTATTCGACCTACAGTTATCACATTTAAATATTTTATTTCTTCAGATAAATCGTAATTGGTAATAATTTCATTTCCGACTGAAATAATCACTTTGTTGGTTAATTCTGCTTTTGAATTAGTCAATAAAAGTATTAAGAGAAAAATTATAGATTTAAATAATTTAATATTTTTCCTCACTTAATTACCCGTGGTAATGGGTGAGGACAATTTGCCAAAAGGTATAATTGTTAATGTAAACATTAGATTTTCGCTAGGTTCTAAATCATTATCAGAGTAAAAATTTTTGTTGTATTCTATTGCTGCTCTCAGACAGTCATTTTCATATTGGTAGCTTATATTATAAAATTCAGTAGCATTAGTTGTAAAGTTTTCACGAGTTTTAAACTTTAAAGAATTTGATTCATTTAATTCTAAAGCTAGTCCAGCGTTAATATAATGGCTGTTTCCTATGTGGTTGTTTTCTTCAAGATATTCAAAGTTTGTAACTAATTTATTAATTTTAAAAATACCTGAAATTTCATTATAATTTAAAGTACTGTAATTGTTATCTAATGAAAATTTATAACCAAATTTACTAAACTCATTTAGATTATAATTTAAACTTCCAACTAATTCAGAAGTTTTTTCATTTAAGGTGCTTTTTCTAGGCATATCAAGGTTATCATCATAGTTAAAAACTTGACCTACTGACAAATTGAATTTTTCAAAATCATTTTTATCTTTATAGCTATAGTCTGTTCCTAAAGTTAAACTTGTGCCTGTTTCAATTACATCAATATCTGCCAATTTATTTAGAGAATATAGGTTTGACATATCTAATTTTAAATTACTGCTACTCATATTTCTCATATGGCCTGGTGCTGTTCTTAACATCAGTTTTGGTGTTAGTGTTTTATTATAATTTTCTGATTGTTTTTCTAGAGGTAGGGAACTTAATATTGATACTGCTCCCATGAGTTCAATATTATTTTTATCGTTTTTATGACCAGTAGTGTTCTCAGCTCTATAATTTGAATTTTTTAAATTACCTTCAATTTTTGTTACAATACCAGAGTTGCTAATGTAATCATTTGAATTCCAAAAAAAATCGTTGACTAATTTTGTTTGTTTTTTGTTAGTTTCGAAAATTTTGTAGAAACCTCTGGATTGAAAGTTAAGCATTCCTTGTTGTTCCGAAATAAATAATTTATTTTTATAATTGTAATTTGGTAGTATAAATTCATATCTTTCGTCAGCTTTACTTAAATCTTCATATACACCCAAGTCTATGTCCATACTTGCGTCATTTTTTAAAAAACTCATATCCATTGAGGAATGCATAACAGTGTTACTGGTTTTTAATTTAGAAGTAATGTCATGTACTTTAAGGTAGGTATTATTAGATGCTTTTTGAAAATTAATTACAAGTTTGCTTTCATCAAACGCTTCTATATCTAAATCAATATCAGATCTTGCAAAAATATGATTTCTACTACCGCTTGTTTTTTTGTTTGAGGTTTTTTTATAACCTTGGTTAAAACTTGCATCTAGCATTGAGTAACTATTTTTTGTTACGTGTCGATACTCAGTTTGAATGACAGGATTTTCTTCTGCATAAATTTTTGGATTTAGTGTTGCATCTTTATTTTCTGCCAAAGCGAAATAATAGGGTAAATTAACTCCATATCCCAATAAAGTAGAATTTGTTACAGCTGGAGTTAGGAATCCAGATTGTCTTTTCACCGTTGGATCAGGGTGAAAAAATATAGGAGCATAAAATACAGGGTAGTCATATAAATATAATTTTGCATTTTCATAACTAATTTTTTGTTTTTCTTTATCGTGAATTACTTTTTTTGCTTCAAGTTTCCATGGTGGACATTTGTCGCCCTTTTTTTTACAAGTCGTAAAAACCCCTCCTTCAATGTAACTTTTATTCTCAGTAATGATTGCAGAGTTACCAGCTAATCTAGGGTCATTTTCAATATTACCAAATGTATCTTTTTTAAATTTCAGTTTTAAATTTGATCCCGCCATTCTTTTTTCCTTAACATCAACAAAAATGTCATCAAAATAATATTTATTTTCATATTTATCAGTCATTTCAATGTAACCTTTTGATCTTAAACTTTTATTTTTTGTAGAGTAGCTAAACATATCCAGTAAAATTGAATTTCCGAGTCCATCATTTATTTTTGTAGATTGGTTAGATTTTACAAGTTGATTTTTATTGTCATATGAAGCGATTTCGGTCTTAATGGTTACTCCACTACTGTCTTTGAAAAAAACATTTCCCTCAGCTAGTATTTCTTCCTTGTTTTTTGAATATTGAATATTGTCTGATGTAAGCACATCATTTGTTTTTGTGTTAGTGATTTTAACTGATTTTTTTGCATCTATAATATTTTTTTTCTTATCATAAGTTGCACTTTCAGCTTCTATGGTAATTCCATCTAGTCCTACAATGAGAACATTACCTTTTGCTATAATTTTTTTGCTATCTTTAAACAATTTTATATTTAATGCGGTAATGTCAAATTCGTCTGCAGCTGAAATTTGAATTAAAGAAAAAAAAATTAGTATCAAATATAACAATACATTATTATTATTTTTCATTAACATGAATCATTCCTATAGAACTGATAATTAAAATTATACCTAGAGGAGTCCAAACTGACATTATCAATGATATTTGTTCCGTTTCTCCCAAGGCCCTAGAGAAGTCATTTAGATAAAAAATGATAACAGAAAGAATAATAGTAATAATAACATAAGCTAGATAATTCCCCCTGTATTTTACATTCATTACAATGGCGCCAGCAAGAAGGGTCATGGACATTAAAAAAAGAGGAAAGGACAAAGCTTTTTGAAATTCACCTTCAACTTCTTTAGTGGAATAACCCAAGTATTTATAATTTTCTTTTAATTTGTTCAATTCCCAAAAAGATACAGCATCCAAATTAGAAAAAATATTTTTTATACTGTTAATTTCAAAGCTGCTTACAAAAGTATATTCCGGAAGATAGGTGGAGACATTGTTGCTATCTCCGTAATAAATTTTTGCATCATTTAATTTCCATTCTTTGCTACTGATATCAGCTTTGTGTGTTTCGATTCTTGATTGGGGTTTACTGTTTTCGTCAAATTTATAGATAGAAACATTTATCAAATTATTTCGACTTAATTTTTTTGCTCTAATTATACTTGTTTTCCCATCGATTTTGTCTTTTATCCAAATGCCATTTTCTGTAAGTGCAGCCAAATAATCATTATCTTTAGTATATTTATTTTTTATGTCTAAATATTTATGTGTTAGTTTTGATGTTATAGTATTTATGCCTGTCACAATAATTATGCCAAAAATTAATGATATCATGGCCGGAAGGAAAATAATTCTAAAGTTTGATACGCCCGCTACCTTTACAGCAATTATCTCTTCTGACTCAACAAATTTTAAAAATAATATGATTGACGAGATTAAAAAAATAAATGGGAAAAGATTGTATATCAGTGATGGCACCTTTAAAAAAGTTAGCGATAAAGGTAATAAAAATCCAACCGAATGATCCTTAAAAAAATTTACTTCTTCAAATATATTAAGAACGATTCCTAAAGACAAAAAAGCTAAAGAAACATTAAGTATAATTTTAGAATATTCAATAAAAAAATATTTTTTAAATATATTAAATTTAAACATTTTATTTACCTAGATTTTCATATTTAAATATTTTAATTAAACATAGGTAATTCAATAACATTAATGAAAGAGGTAAAAAGTAATAAATAATTGAATATAAGATAGATACTCCAGAATATCTAACTAAGATTTCCGCAAGTACCAGTACACTAAATGCTACTATAAAAATAAAATATTTTTTAAGAAAATAATATTTATTTTCTTTTCCCGAGGATAACAAATAACAAATAATTATGGATATGAAGGGAATGTAAAAAGGCATCATTAATCTTCTATTTAGTTCAGATGCAATGTCATCAATTCTAGCTCTACATTGAAATTCTTTAATAGCAGTTTTGTCTTCATCTAAAAATGGTATAAAGCAATTTAATAAACTACGAGTATTATTTTCCTGTATTTTTGGATAAGTTGTAGTTTTAGTAGAAAATGAAGACAGATTAATATCTGTTTTATCAAAGTTTATAAAGTTAATTTTGTTATTTTTTTTTTCCGTTTGTATTGTACCATCATACAAAACTAAAATATTTTGGTCATTTCTTTTTACAATATATCCACTTTTAGCAATGATTGTTTTTGATCTTTCGGCAATTGAGGAGTCATCCCTTAAAAAAATATTTAACATTTCACCATTATTTTTTTTTTTTTCGACAAACACAGTCAAATTTTTAACTGTGTCATTAAATTTCTTTTCTTTTACCAATGAGGGAAAGAGACTTATGCTAGAAGATTTTAGAATTGATCTTGCAATATTCAAAGATGAATGGGTTACAACAAGTGATAATAATAATTGAAATAATGTGATTAAAATTGAAATTATAATAATAAAGTTTACTAGTTTGATTTTATTTAAGCCAGATGTCCAAAAAATTATTAATTCATTATTATTTTCAAACCGCAATATTGTAACTAATAAACTGATCAAAAAAACTAAGGGAATTAATCTATTAAGAACTTTAGGAATATTTAAAATTGAATATTTAAAATAAACACCAAACGCATGTCCGTCTTCGGTAACAAAATCCAGATAATTTACAGCTTGAACAATCCAAACAATTACACTTATTGATATTAATATTAAAGCAAATATAGAAATAAATTCTTTAAAAAAATATCTATAAATTGTATTTCTCATTATGGTTGATTTAATATATATGTTAATTTAATTCAACTGTAACAAGAAAATATGAAAAATACTATTATTTTTAATAACAATATCGATTTTAATCAAGGAGAAGCATTAACTTTTTTTCTTAATAAAAATTTGGATTTCAAAGTAGAGAACAAAATTTTTTCTACTCAAACTTTAAGTAAAATTCAAGTTTATTTGAAAAATTTAAAATTAAAAAAAAATAAAAAAAAAATAATATGCTTTGATGTTTCAGAAAAAAATAAAATTTTATTTATTATAGTGACAGAGGAGTCGGTTTCAAATGATTTTGAAAAATTAGGAGCAAACTTTTATTCTTTTATAAAAACAAACAAGATAGATAAAGTAAATTTGTATGCAGACACGCTTAAATATTTTAAATTTTATAAAAAAAATACTAAGTTAATTTTGAATTTCGTTCATGGATTTAACTTAAAATCATATTTTTTTGATAAGTATAAAACACAAAATAAAAATATTTTTTATTTTTCATTAAAAATAATATCTTCTGAAAAAAAATTACTAAATAATAATTATTTTAGGTATAAAGCGATAGAATCTGGAGTTTTTCAGGCAAGAGATTTAGTTTCTGAACCTCCAAATATTTTATATCCAAAAAAATATATTGAGGTTATAAAAAAACTTTCATCATTAGGTCTGAAGATTAAAATTTATAATGAATCAAAAATGAAAAAGTTAGGAATGCATGCCCTTTTAGGTGTAGGTCAAGGAAGTATTAATGAATCATTTATGGTTACCATGGAATGGAAAGGAAATAAAAAATCAAAAAATAAACCCCTGGCATTTGTTGGAAAAGGTGTCTGTTTTGATACAGGGGGAATTTCCTTAAAACCTGCTAGATTTATGGAAGAAATGAAATATGATATGGCTGGTTCCGCTGTTGTGGTTGGATTACTCAAAACTTTGGCTTTAAGAAAAGCAAGAGTAAACGTAGTTGGGGTAGTTGGGCTTGTTGAAAATATGCCAGGTGGAAATGCTCAAAGGCCAGGCGATATTGTAAAATCTTATTCTGGTAAAACAATAGAAATTTTAAATACTGACGCTGAAGGAAGATTGGTATTGTCTGATGCTCTTAGTTTTACAGAAAAAAAATTTAAACCGAAATTTATAATTGATCTGGCGACTCTTACAGGGGCAATCGTCGTATCTTTGGGAGAAGAATATGCAGGATTGTTTTCTAACAATGATGATCTGTCAAATAAAATTTTTGAGACAAGTAAAAAGATTGGGGAAAAAGTTTGGAGATTGCCTTTACACGAAAATTATAACAAATTAATGGATTCTACAGTTGCCGATGTACAAAATATTAATTATTCGGGTGGTGCAGGATCTATTACTGCTGCTCAATTTTTACAAAGATTTATAATGAACAAAACTCCATGGGCACATTTAGATATTGCTGGAATGGCATTTTCAAAAAAAACTTCAAATCTGAATCCAAAAGGCGCAACAGGTTTTGGAGTTCGTTTGCTCAATAAATTAATAGAGGAGTATTATGAATAACAATTCATTAGAAAGAACATTGTCAATTATTAAACCAGATGCAGTTGAAAGAGAACTAGAAACAAAAATAAAAAAAATTTTCATAGATAATAAGTTAAATATTGTAGAAAGTAAAAAAATACAAATATCCAAAGAGGAAGCTGAGGATTTTTATAGGGTACATCAAACAAAACCATTTTATGAAAAACTGTGTTCTTATCTTTCCTCGGGACCAATAATTGTTATGATTTTAGATGGTGAAAATGCCATTCAAAAAAATAGAGACTTAATGGGCGCTACAGATCCCCAAAAAGCAAAAAATGGCACAATTAGAAAACTTTATGGAATTTCTATTGATAAAAATTCAGTGCATGGATCAGACAGTCCGAAAAATGCTAAAGCAGAAATAAATTTTTTTTTTAAATAATTCAGATATATATTTTATAAATTTATCATTATTTGAAGTGCTTTTTCTATTTTTTATATAGGTAAAGTATTCTTTTTTCACTATTATTAGAAAATGTTTATTTCTTTTTTAAATATAATTAAAAAGACAATCTATATTATTTTTACCTTAATGTTTTTGTCTATTATTTCATTAGATAATTCTTTAGCATCTAACCATATATTGGCTGTAGAACAATTAGAAATTTCTAAAGAAATAGATTTGAAATTTTCAAGAAACAAGCTCATCGATGATGCATTTAGAGAAGCATTTTATAGATTACTAAGTCAAATTTTGAATTCTTCAGATATCAAAAAATTAAAAAATATAAGTATGAGAGAAATAAAAACCTTGATTGAAAATTTTAAAATTAAAAATGAAATTTATAGAGACAATAAATATAATGCAAATTTTGATGTATATTTCAATAAAGATAAAATAAAATTTTTTTTAGAGAAAAAAAACCTATTTTATTCAAACCCAAAACAAATATCAGTTTTATTTTTACCTATTATTATTGAACAGGAAGAATTATATCTTTTTAATGAAAATATTTTCTATAAATATTGGTTAACCAATAGAGATCAAAGTGGATTAATAAGCTATATCATGCCCCTAGAAGATATAGATGAAATTAAGAAATTGACTAGTTCTCAAGAAAACTTAGAAAAATTAGATATGATCGAGGTTGCAAAAAAATATAACACAGAAAATTATATTTTATGTTTAATATACCTAGAAAAAAAAAAATTGAATTTATTTTTTAAAATTAAATTTGAAGAATATAAAAAAAATTCAAATTTAATTTTTCAAGATATAGATATTAAAAACAAAGATTCGGTAGTAACTATTATTAGTAAAGCAAAAGTACATTTAAATGATATATGGAAAAATTTTAATGAAATAAATACTTCTATTAAATTATCAATAAATTTAATTTTATATAGTAATGATAAGGATAAAATTTCTAAATTTGAAAATACTCTAACTAAAATTGATGATATTGGCTTTTTTTCAATTAAGAAATTTGATTTAAACAAGACAGTTTATGAAATTATTTATAATACGGATCCTAATAAATTAATAAAACAATTTTCTATTCATGGCTTCCAAATAGTTAATGATGAAAATCGTTGGATAATTCGATGAATAATAAAAATCAAATACTATTTGATTTTAAATTTAACAAAGATTATTTAGATCAAGATTATTATTTATCTTCTAGTAATCAAGACGCGCATAATTTAATTAATTGTTGGCCAAGATGGATTAAAAAGACAATTAATTTATATGGAAAGAAATTTTCTGGCAAATCTCATTTAGCTTCAATTTTTGAAAAAAAAACTACTTGTATAAAAGTTTTTTCTGAAGAATTCTCGAATAAGACGATTCAAGATTTTAAAACTAAGCAGGCAATAATTATTGAAGATCTAGATGAAAATTTTTCAGAAAATTTGTTATACACAGTTTTAAATATAATAGAACAGGAAAACAAATATTTACTGATAACTTCTTTAGAACCATTAAATAAATTTAATTTTAAACTACCTGATCTTATTTCAAGAATTAGAAATTGTTTAATAGTTGGAATCAAAAATCCTGATGATAATTTAATTTTTGCATTGTTGATCAAGCATCTATCTGATAGACAAATAAATATTGATAAAAAATTAATTGAATATATTATTAAAAGAATCGATCGATCATATGAAGAAATATTTTTGTTTATTCATAAAATAGATGAACTTAGTTTAAAAAAAGGCAAGCCAATTAATTTAGCAACTATAAAAGAGGCATTAAAATAATAAGGTAAAAATTGCACAAATATAGAACACATAATTGTTCAGAACTTCGAACGAGTCATGAAAATACTATTGTAAAACTATCGGGTTGGGTGCACAGAAAAAGGGATCATGGAAATTTATTATTTATTGATCTTAGAGATCACTATGGAATTACACAATGTGTAATTGAAAATACAAATGTAAATTTTAAAATTTTGGAAAAAATTAAGCCTGATTCTGTAGTTTCTATAACAGGAAAAGTATTGAAGAGAACCTTAGAAACCATCAATAAAGATTTGCCAACAGGAAAAATAGAAATTGAGTTTAAAGAGTTAGAGATTCTATCTGAAGCAAAAGAATTACCAGTGCCAGTTTTTGGAGAGCAAGATTATCCAGAAGATATAAGACTAAAATATAGATTTTTGGATCTTAGAAGAGAAACAATGCATAAAAATATTATTTTAAGATCAAAAGTAATTTCTTTTATTAGAAAAAAAATGATCGAATTGGGTTTTAACGAATTTCAAACACCTATTTTAACTGTATCTAGTCCGGAGGGTGCTAGAGATTTTTTAGTTCCAAGCCGATTAAATCCTGGAAAATTTTATGCATTACCACAGGCTCCTCAACAATTTAAGCAAATGGTAATGGTAGCTGGGTTCGATAAATATTTTCAGATAGCGCCATGTTTTAGAGATGAAGATGGAAGGGCAGACAGAAGTCCTGGAGAACATTATCAACTAGATATAGAAATGTCGTTTGTTGAGAAAGAAGATATTTTTTCAACTACAGAACCATTATTTTATGAATTGTTCAGTAAATTTGGAGGTGGAAGAAAAGTATCAGATTATCCATTCAAAAAAATTTCATACAAAGATTCAATGTTACAATATGGAACTGACAAACCAGATTTAAGAAATCCTTTAAAAATTTCAGATGTTACCGATATATTTAATTCTTCTGAGATTAAATTAAACATATTTAAAAAACAGATCAGCAAAGGTGCTATTGTAAGAGCAATTCCTGCTCCCGATACTATTAAAAAACCAAGGAGTTTTTATGATTATTTTAACGAATGGGCAAAAACAGAAGGTGCTAATGGACTTGCTTATTTATCAATAATAAAAGCTAAAAATAAACTTACAGGATCAGGACCAATTGCAAAATTTTTTTCTGATAAAGGAATAAATAAGATAGTTAAAGTATGTAATCTCAAAGATGGTGATGCTGTATTTTTTTCTTGTGAAAAAAAACAAATTGCTGAAAAAATTTCAGCTTTGGCAAGGCAAAAAATAGCTAAAAATTTAGATTTAATATCAAAAAATCAATTTCAATTTTGTTGGATCATAGATTATCCACTATATCAGTTCAACGAAGAAGAAAAAAAAATTGATTTTAGTCATAATCCATTTTCCATGCCAAAAGTAAGATACAAGGAGTTTGATAAAACAGATCCTCTAAAAATTCTTGCAGAACAATATGATTTGGTATGCAATGGTATTGAGCTATCTTCAGGCGCTATTAGAAATCATCTTCCAAAAATGTTCTATAAAGTATTTTCAAAAGTTGGATATTTAAAAAAGGATGTCGATAGTAAATTTGGAGGAATGATCAAAGCTTTATCTTACGGAGCACCGCCACATGGTGGAATGGCTCCAGGTATAGATAGGATAGTGATGTTACTGGCAAATGTAGAAAATATAAGAGAAATAACTTTGTTTCCACTAAATCAAAATGCCCAGGATTTGCTAATGGATGCCCCATCAGAGGCAACAGACCGACAACTGAAAGAACTAAATATAAAGACTGTCAAAAAAAACAAAAATTAATTTTGTTATTTTTTGCTCTTTAAATTAATTCTTACATTAGTGAGGTCAATCAATTTTTTTTCATAATTACTTCTTACAAAACCTTTACTAGTAATATTTCTAACTAATTTTAAAAATTGCATATCTTCTTCTTTATTAACTTCTCTATTATTTTCTTGAGGCATCAATGATGGTGTATGAGCTAAGTCTTCTCTACCCAAGTATGATATCGCAAGTTCTCTAAATATGTAATCTAAAATAGAGGATGCACTTAGAATTCTATCGTTACCATCAATTTTACCTGAGGGTTCAAATTTTGTTTCTACATAGGCATTGACAAATTCATCAAGCGGAACTCCGTATTGCAAACCTAGTGAAATTGCTATAGCAAAGTTATTCATTAAAGCTTTAACTAATTCACCTTCTTTACTTGTATCAATAAATATTTCGCCTAACTTACCATCATTGTATTCTCCAGTATGCAAATACAGCTTGTGATTACCAATGGTAACTTTTTGAATGTATCCTTTTCTTCTGTCCGGCATTTTAATTCTAGGATAAGATTTTTCATTAAGCTGTAAATTTATTTTCTCATCACCTTTTTCTGATAACTTTTTACTTAAGTTTTTTTGAACTGTATTAGGAATTTCTGAAGATTTACTATTAGATAAAGTGTCTATATTTGCTTTATTTTTGTTCACTAAATTTTTTGTTTTTCTAGAGTCTAATTTAACATCAATAATTTCAAACTTTCCATCTTCTCGCTGATCTAGCTTCGAAAGCAGATCTTCATTTAACTCATCTAGATAATGTTTAACTTTAAAATTACATGTATAATAGGTTTCAACCAAGTATTTTGCCATATTCATCTGCCTCGAATTAAATTTTTTTTTAAGAAAACAACTTAGTCATGGTATATAACAATTCACAATTAAGTCTAATTTTTTTTATACAATTAACAATTGTGTTAAAAATTATTTTTTATAGACAATATAACAAACTGTAGCTCTATTTTTTTTTATGAATTTTTTAAAACAAATATTTACGTGGTGGAATCGTCAGACAATAGGAACAATGATTCTAACTTTTTTTTCAGGCAAACTAAAAGGAACTGATGAGTTTGGTAACAAGTATTATGAAAGTAAATCTGGCAAGAGATGGGTTATATATAAAGATGCTGTTGAAGCATCAAATATTCCACCAAATTGGTATTGTTGGATTCATTTCTTGAATAATAAGCTGCCAAATTTAAATCAAAAAAAATATTCTTGGGAAAAAAAACATGTGCCGAATTTAACAGGAACAAATAAAGCTTACAGACCAAAAAAAATAATTGAAAGAAAAACTATTAAAAAAAAATATGAAATTTGGAAAGTATAGTATTTATTTGTTAATTTATTTTTTTTTTAGTTTAAGCCAATCTTTTGGCGAAACCATATCTAATATAGAAATTGATAATTTAGATAAACTACCATCTACATACGAAGAAGAAGAATTCTTAGACGAAGATAGCAATGGTCAGCAAATATTACAAAAAGTAAAATATGAAGAAAATAAAAAATCAGATAGTGAAATTATTACCGTTGAAATAAAAGCTCTAGACAAAATTACAGCAAAAACTTCTACATTAAGCATAAAATTAGGTGAAGAAAAATACTTTGGTAATTTAATAATTAAACCTTTAAAATGTAAGGCTTCAGATATTGATCAACTTCCTGATACAGTTGCTTATTTACAAGTAATAGACACATCTGATAAAAATAATAACCAAGTTTTTGTATTTAACGGATGGACTTTTGCATCCAGTCCAACACTAAGATCTTTAGATCACGCAATATATGATTTGTGGCTGCTGGAATGTAATAATACTTAGTAAAATTTTTCTTGATTTAGCCAATTAACATCAAAACTTGAATTAATAAATTTTTGATGCATTAAAATTTTTTTATGAAGATCAATTGTTGTAGTGACGCCTTCTATAACAAATTCATCTAAAGACCTAATTGTTCTTTGAATTGCCTCAGTTCTATTTCTACCATGGCAAATTAATTTACAAATTAAACTATCATAATAGGGTGAAATTTTGCATCCTTGAAATATTGCTCCATCAATTCTGGTTCTAAATCCGGAAGGTTGATGACAAACACCAATTATTCCAGGGCTTGGCTGGAAATTTTTACTAGGATCTTCGGCATTAATCCTGCATTCAATAGCATGACCTCTTGTAATAATATCAGTCTGATTTAATGTGGTATATCCTTTAGCCGCTATACTGATTTGTTCTTTTACAATATCAATGCCAGTTATAACTTCTGAAACAGGATGCTCTACTTGAATTCTGGTATTCATTTCTAAAAAATAAAATTTTCCATTGTCATATATAAATTCAACTGTTCCAGCTCCTTCGTATCCAATTTTTTCAACCATTTTTACGGTTTTGAACAAAATATCTTTTCTTACCTCTGCATTTAAAATAGGACTAGGAGATTCTTCAATTAATTTTTGATATCTTCTTTGAACTGAGCAATCTCTTTCTCCAAGATGAATTGTTTTATTTTTATCAGATAGAATTTGAACTTCTATATGTCTTGGACTGTTGAAAAATTTTTCAATATAAACTTCATCATTATTAAAATATTTTTTTGCTTCACTTTTTGCTTCGTTCATAGCATTTTCTAATTCTGATTCTTTTGCTACTATTTTCATACCCTTTCCACCACCACCACCTGAAGCTTTAATCAAAACAGGAAAGCCAATTGATGAGCAAATTTTTTTTGCTTGATCTAAAGTAGTTATTCCTCTTTCAGAACCAGGGATTATCGGCAAACCGTTTTTAGATGCAATTTGTTTAGCTTCAATTTTGTTCCCCATGCTCTTAATTAATTGAGGGTTTGGTCCTATAAATTTTATTCCATGTTTAGTTACCATTTCTGCAAAATTATAATTTTCCGATAAAAAACCATAGCCAGGGTGAACTGCTTCAGCATTAGTTACGTCTACTGCTGATAATAAAGCCGCAATATTCAAATAGCTATTTTGAGGTTGTTGGGATCCTATACATACACTTTCATCCGCAAGTCTTACATGCATTGAGTCCTGATCTACATCAGAATGAACGGCAACAGTTGAAACACCCAATTCTTTGCAAGCTCTAATTATTCTAACCGCAATTTCTCCACGACTTGCTATAAGAAGTTTTTTGAACATTATTCCAGCAGAACTAACACTTGAGCAAATTCGACTGGTTGACCATCTTCAACACATATTTCTTTAACGATCCCATCTTTTGGTGATGGCACATGATTCATGGTTTTCATTGCTTCAACGATCATAACAGTGTCACCTTTTTTTATTTTTTTTCCAATTTCTATAAATTTTTTTCCACCTGTCTCAGGTGCTAAATAAGTAGTACCAACTATTGGTGAAGTAATTTTTATACCTCTAAATAAATCAGTTTTTTTTTCTGCAATTAATTGTGTAATTTCTTTAGTGGATGGAATATCTGATTTTTTTTTAGATACTTTTATTTTAGTATCTGAATGTCCATATTCAAGTTCGGTTAAATTAAATTCATTTAAATAATCTACTAATTCTTTTATTAATTTTTTGTCTATTTTCATTGTTATTTGCTTTTATCAATTAAATTTAATATTCCATCAATAGCCATTAGATATCCTCTAGTTCCAAAACCGGAAATGATACCCTTAACTGCTTTACTTATCAATGACTTCTGGCGAAATTCTTCTCTAGAATTAATATTTGATATATGTAATTCAATTGATGGAATTTTTATAACCATCAATGCATCTAATATTGATACCGAGGTATGTGTATAACCAGCAGCATTAATAATTAATCCATCAAATTTTTCACTTGAATCTTGAATTAAGGATACAATTTCACCCTCGATATTAGTTTGCTTAAAGGTTAATTCAACGTTTTTATTTTTTGCATAATTCTGACAATCTTTTTTCAAATCTTCAAAAGTTGTTTTTCCATAATGGTTTTCTTCTCTTTTTCCTAAAAGATTGAGATTCGGCCCATTTATAATTAATATTTTTGTTGTCATGGATTATAATATTTAAATAAATAAGTCTTTTTTATGAATAACCTAAAAAAAATTAAAATTCAATTAAACGGTAAAAAGCATCAAATAAAGATGGGGTATAATCTTAAAGATTTGTTAAAATTATTAAAAAAAGATAACAACAAAGTAGCTATAGAATTAAATGGTGAAATAGCAGATAAAAAAAAATACAATAAAATATTTTTAAAAAAAAATGATAAAATTGAAATTGTCCAATTTATTGGTGGGGGATAAAATATATGAAAGATGATTTTGTAATTGCCAAAAAAAAATTTAAATCGAGATTAATTGTAGGAACAGGAAAATATAAAAGCTTTCAACAAACCGCAGAAGCAATCAAAGCCTCTGGTACAGGCATGGTAACTGTAGCCGTTCGAAGAGTTAACATTACTGATAAAAAAGAACCAACCTTAATGGATTATATTGACCCCAAAAAAATTACTTACCTTCCAAATACCGCTGGTTGTTTCAATTCTTATGATGCGCTTAGAACATTAAGATTAGCAAGAGAAATAGGAGGATGGAAATTAGTTAAACTTGAAGTATTAGGAGATAAAAGAACACTATACCCAAATATGATAGAGACAATTAAATCTACAGAAAAATTGGTTAAAGAAGGATTTAAGGTAATGGTTTATTGTACAGATGATCCAATTATGGCAAAAAAATTAGAAGATATAGGCGCATCTGCAATCATGCCTCTGGCTGCACCCATTGGTTCAGGCTTAGGAATTCAAAATAATATTAATATAAAAATAATTAAAGAACAATCTGAAGTTCCAGTGATAGTAGATGCTGGAGTAGGTGAAGCTTCTGATGCAACCATTGCTATGGAATTGGGGTGTGATGGCGTCCTAATTAACACCGCAATTGCAGAAGCAAATAATCCATTATTAATGGCAGCAGCAATGAAATTTGCAGTTATTGCAGGAAGGAAATCTTATTTAGCTGGTAGAATGAAAAAAAGAGAATTTGCAAGCGCATCATCACCAAAAAAAAACTTAATTTAAATTTCGATTTTTTTCTTCTGGCCTCATAGTTAAGTGTTTTTTGCCTCGTTTTGTATTTTTAAGTTTTCTGAATAATTTTGTTTTTTTCTTTATTAAATTTTTCTTTAAATATCTTCTATTATTATTGGAAAAAAAATTCTTATGATTTAATTTTTCAACAAATTTTATTTTGTATTCTAAGTTCTTAATAACTTTATTATTTTTATTTAATAATTCAATTTTGTATTCCGGAATTATAAGTGAATTATCATGAATAAAATTGAGTTGTAACTTGTATTTCCTTTTGCAATATGAAAGTTCATCGTCAAATTGTTCCTTGATATTTTGAATTACTTTTTCAGAAACTTTTATGTTAACTTTTTTTGTTTTATTAGAAATAGCCTGTTCCTCTGCTAGTTTAAGTATTTTAAAAGAAAAAGAATCTAATGTAAGCACAATATTCCATTGCACTGAACTTTCTCTTAATCTTTGTCGGGACATTTCTAATAGTCCGAAATTGCTTATTCTTCCAAATTGAATTCTCGCACGATCATTTTTAAAATTATCTTTCAATCTTTTTTCAACCTCTCTTCTATTGCTAAAATTGAACATATCGATAAAATCTATAATTATTAATCCAGCTAAATCTCTAACTTTAATTTGTCTTGTTATTTCATCTGCAGCTTCTAAATTTGTTACTAAAGCTGTTCTTTCAACATCAATTTCTTTTGTGAATTTTCCAGAATTAATATCGATCGAGACCAATGCTTCTGTTGGATTAATTACTATATATCCTCCAGATTTCAGTTTTATTATTGGTTCAAAAATTTGATTTAATTTTTTTTCAATTCCCTCTTTATAAAATAAAGGGACTTTACCTCTATATTTTTTAACATATTTGACACACTTTGGCATTATTTGTTTCATAAAGGATTTTGTTTTTTGATAACCTTCGTTTCCTTCTACAATAATATTTTTCATCTTTTCATTATAGATATCTCTGATTGTTCTTTTAATAATATCGCCTTCTTCATATACCAAAGACGGGGCTAAAGAATTCATTGCTTTTTTTTTTATTTCTTCCCAAATTTTAATTGAATTTTCTAAATCGTAATTTATTTCATTTTTAGTTTTGTTATCTCCATTAGTTCTGATAATTAAACCCATTTCTTTTGGAATTTTTAATTCATTAAGAATTACTCTAATTTTTTTTCTGTTATTTGGATTAAAAATTTTTCTAGAAATACCCCCGCCGTTAGGCGTGTTGGGCATTAATATAGTATATTTCCCAGCTAAATAGATAAATGTGCTTAAAGCAGCACCCTTTTTTCCTCTTTCATCTTTTAAGACTTGAACCAGTATAATTTGATTTGGTTTTATAACTTCTTGAATTTTATATTTTTTTGAACCAAAATTTTGTCTTGGTTTACGTTTATGAAATTTATTTTTTATATTTACAGTTTTATTAATATTTCCATTATCCTCCTCTTTAATTGGATTTACTGCGTTATTGACTGGATTTAATTCTTCGGTGCTAATTAGACCGATATTATTAAATTCATTTTCATTATCACGAAAATCTTCTTCAAGTGTTGTATGAGAATCATCTTCTTCTAGTTTTTTACTTTCCTCTTTTAACTTTTCTCTTAACTCTTCTTCCTTTTGTTTCAAATTTTGAATGTCGCCTTGTGGAATCTGATAATAATCTGGCTGAATGTCGTTAAACGCTAAAAATCCATGACGCTCTCTACCGAAGTCAACAAATGCTGCTTGTAAAGAGGGCTCTACTCTACTAACTTTTCCTAAATAGATATTGCTTTTAATGAGTATATTTTTTTTATTTTCATACTCATAATCTTCAATATTTTCTTCTGACTTAAGAACAATTCTGGTTTCATTTGGATGCGATGCATCAATATATAAATTTCTTTCCATAATTTTATTAATGTAATCTTGATCATTTTTTCATTTTTTTTTAATCTCGTCCTTTTGTTTTTCTATACAATACTTATTGAGCAAATTCTATAACTTAGTATCAAAACTTGCAAATTAGTACTTTTTTGCCTAAAGAATGTCAAATTTATTTAATTAAATTTAGAATGTCTGGGTTTATTAAAAAAATATCGATATTTATTTTATCAACGTTTCTCGCATTATTTGTGACGATATTCTTAATATTATGGATTTTTTCAAAAGATTTACCAAATTATAAGTTTTTATTAAATTATGAACCACCAGTTTCAAGCAGAGTACATGCCGGTGATGGTCAACTTATCGCTGAATTTGCCATTCAAAAAAGACTATTTGTACCTTTTGAAGCGATTCCAAGGAATGTTATTAACTCTTTTCTTTCGGCGGAAGATAAAAATTTTTTTAAACATCCTGGCATTGATGCAAAAGGAGTTACAAGAGCCATAATTAATAATTTAAAGAATTATCTAAAATCTAAGAGATTAGAAGGCGCATCTACAATAACACAACAAGTAGCAAAAAATTTTTTACTTTCAAATGAAATAACTTTTAAGAGAAAGTTTAAGGAAGCAATTCTAGCATTCAGAATTGAAAGATCTTTATCAAAAGAAAGAATAATGGAATTATACTTAAACCAAATATATCTTGGACAGGGCACATATGGTATAGCGGCTGCAAGTTTGGAGTACTTTGATAAACCTATAAATAAATTGGAATACGAAGAGGCAGCATTATTAGCGGCACTTCCCAAGGCACCAAGTAGGTATAATCCCTTTAAATTCAAAAAACTTGCAAAGAAAAGAAGAAATATTGTTTTAAAAAATCTGTATAAAAATAAATATATTACAATTAATCAATATAGCGAACTAATAAAAAAAGATATTAATCTTAAATCTAGAGAAGTTAAACTTATAGAAGAAACAAATTATTATTCAGAGGAAATCAGAAGAATTTTGAACGATCAATATGGATATGATAAATTATATAAAGGAGGACTCTCGATAAGAGTTCCCATAGATCCTGTCTATCAAATACAAGCAGTAAAAGCTTTAAGGGATGGTCTTGAACTTTATGATCGTAGACATGGATGGAGGGGAGTATTGCTAAACAGAAAAGATGATTTAAATTGGTTTAATTCAGTGTCAAATTTAAAACTCGAAGAAAGTCTTAATTGGAAAATTGCTAAAGTTATTAAAATAGGAGAATTTTTTGTTGATATTGAAACTGAAGACAAAAAAATTGGAAAGATAAATTTTGAAACAATAAACTGGACCAAAAAAAGTTTCAAAGAACTTTTTAAATTAGGCGACATAATTTATGTTAAGAAAATTAATAAAAATAAATGGGAATTAAAACAATTACCAAAAGCCAATGGTGCAATTGTTGTAATGGACCCGTTTACAGGAAGAGTTTTATCGTTAGTTGGAGGATTTAGCTATAATTTAAGTGAATTTAATAGAGCTACACAGGCTTTTAGACAGCCAGGTTCAGCTTTTAAACCTTTTGTTTATGCATTAGCTTTGGAAAATGGATATACTCCGTCTACTTTAATCTTAGACGCCCCCATGGTTATGGAACAAGGTATAGATTTGAAGTTATGGAAACCTGAAAATTATGGAAAAAAATTTTATGGGCTATCTACTTTAAGAACTGGATTAGAAAAGTCTAGAAACTTAATGACAGTAAGAGTGGCCCTAGATGTGGGTTTAAGTAAAATTATCAGTATGACGAAGAAACTAAATATCTACAACAATCCTGAAGAATTAATTTCTATTTCTTTGGGTACGGCCGAAACTACATTATTAAAATTAACATCTGCCTATAGTACTTTTATAAATGGGGGAAAAAAGATA
>Ga0187833_10002204_pt1 | contig 21245 bp, 17 predicted proteins | sample ETNtaG_37_FD_167968 | JGI IMG/M metagenome (GOLD analysis project Ga0187833, IMG submission 167968) | Marine microbial and viral communities from oxygen minimum zone, Eastern Pacific Ocean - ETNP2014_SV_400_PacBio MetaG (Illumina Assembly) | ecosystem: Environmental > Aquatic > Marine > Hypoxic...
CATGGCGCTGAGGTTGTTAGTTATTTCCGATGGCGCCAAGCCCCTTTTGCTCAAGAACAAATGCATGCAGGACTTCAAAGGCCTGATGGAGAAGTTGCTCCAGGATTAATTGAGGCCTCTCAAGTGTTTTCTGAGTTAAATGATTTTGAAAGTATTGACCAAGTTCAATCAAAGATTGCATTAATTTTTGACTATGAGAGTTGTTGGGCATGGGAGATTCAGCCACAAGGAAAAGACTTTAGTTACTTTGAATTAGTTTATGACTACTATAAAGCTCTGAGAGCTCTTGGACTTTCAGTAGATATATTACCACCTAACCAAAACAGTTTTAGAGGCTATAAAGTTGTTATGATGCCTGGTTTAATGCATATTGGAAGTGATCTCAAGAGTGCAATTGATGCGTTTGACGGTGTTTTAATTTCAGGTCCAAGAACTGGATCAAAGACTGTAGATATGTTTATTCCGCCTGAGCTTCCTCCTCTTGTGCCAGGCGTTAAAGGCACTGTAGCGAGTGTTGAATCACTTAGACCTAATGCTTTTATTTCAATCAAAGATAGTGGTTATTTTAAAGATTGGATGGAAACCTTGGTTGACTGTGAAGATGTTGTTGAAGTCTGTGAAGATGGTAGGCCAGCCATTATTGGCCATGAAAACAATCTTTATATCGCTGGATGGGCGGATCAAGACACTCTAAAAAAGCTTTTTTCTAGCGTTTGTAATTCTCAAGATATTAGTACAACTGATTTGATTGATTGTGTGAGAACTCGCGAGACATTAAAGCATCGCTTTTGGTTTAATTATAGTGATCAGGAATCAAAAGTTGGTTTAATCAATATTCCACCTTCAGGCGTATTTTGGGAACCACTGTAATCTTCTAATTATTTAACTCTGAGCTCTGTTTTAGGGTCAAAAAATAAAGCTTTTGAAGTTTTAGCCTCTATTCCAACTTTGGCACTTGTTGATGGTAATTTTTCATCTCTAGACTCTACAACAACTCTATCTCCGCTTTGGGTCTTTAGGTAGATATAAGAGATATCTCCAAGTGCTTCAGTAAATTCAACTTCTAGGTCTCCGGACTTTGCAAGTTTCAAATGTTGTGGTCTAAGGCCGATAATCAATTCAGACATTAAGGAGGTTATCGTATCACTTACATCAAGTTTTAATGTTTCAAGACTTGGTATCGATAGCTTTCCATCAGTAATGCTTCCTTTTAAAAGGTTGATAGTTGGAGAGCCTATGAAGCCTGCTACAAAGATATTCTGAGGATCATCATAAAGTGATAATGGAGTGCCTACCTGTTGAATTCGACCTTCTTTAAGGACTACAATTTTATCGGCCAGAGTCATTGCTTCGACTTGGTCATGAGTAACATAAATGATAGTTGTTCCCAGTTCACGGTGTAAACGAGTGATTTCAACCCGCATCTCAACCCTAAGCTCAGCATCGAGATTAGACAATGGCTCATCGAACAAAAAAACTTCAGGACCACGAACAATTGCGCGACCAATAGCTACTCGCTGTCTTTGTCCACCTGATAGGGTTTTAGGCTTTCGATCTAAGTAAGGCTCTAGGTGCAAAATACTAGCGGCTTCATTAACTTTTTCATTAATTACAGCAGCAGGAACTTTTGTCATTTTAAGGCCAAAAGCCATATTTTCTCTTACAGTCATATGGGGATAAAGAGCATAGGACTGAAAGACCATGGCAATACCCCTGTCAGCTGGTTGCATTTTGGTAACATTTTTGTCACCAATATGAATATCTCCACTTGTGACCTCTTCAAGTCCAGAGATCATTCTAAGTAGGGTTGATTTCCCGCAACCAGATGGGCCAACAAATACACAAAATTCTCCATCTTTTATATCTAAATCTATTCCATGAATAACTTGTATATCGCCATATTTTTTAGTTGCATTGATAATTTTTACCGCTGACATAGCTAATATATCCTTTTAATGATTAGTTGCTTTCTTGGAAATTACAATAATAGCTCAGTATAGATTGTTCGTTTAAAGCCTAATTATTGGAACTACTAACAACAATAATTTCGACGTTATTATTATTACATATGTTGGTTATTTCTGGAGATGGCTGAATATTTGTGACAAGTGTATCGATTTCAGATATATTGCCAATTAACATTGGTGCTGTACGATCAAACTTAATATTATCTGCAACAAGTATCAATTTTCGACAGTGTTCAAATATAGCTTTTGAAACTATAACTTCTTCATAATCAAAGTCCATTAATGAGCCATCGTTGTCTATAGCTGAGACTCCTACAACTGCATAATCTACTTTGAATTGTTTAATAAAATCAGCTGTATTTTCACCAATGACAGCACAATCTGAATTTCGAACCTTACCTCCTGCCATCCAAACTTCAGCGTTATTAGATTGAGCAAAAATATTAACAATATTAATATTATTTGTAATTACTTTAAGCCCTTGATGAGAAAGAAGTGATTGTGCCACTTGCTCTGTTGTTGTTCCTATGTTAATAACAATAGAAGAGTTGTCAGGAATAAATGCAGCAACGGCATTTGCAATTTCCTTTTTTTCATCACTGGCTAAAGATTTTCTAGAACTGTAAGCAACATTATGCACCCCGGAAGAGTAAAAAGCACCACCATGAGTGCGCGTCAATAATTCTTGATCACACAAATTATTTATATCGCGTCGTATGGTTTGTTGAGTGACTTCAAATGTTTCAGCTAAATTTTCAACGCTTACATAACCTTCTTGTGATGCAAGAGAAAGTAAGTCATGTTGGCGTTTGTTCAGTATTTCCATATATATTATTAGAAAAGAATAGTATTAGACTAAATTATAGTGTAATTTGAATTGTTTTTTCTTTTTTTTTCTTTTTTTTTCATAATAGTTGATAAACGAACATATTTCGTATAAATTTACTTTGAGTTTTGATATGATAAGAAAAATACCTATAAATAATTAATTAAATTAGAGGTTAAATTCATTCATCTCTACGACTCTCCCTTCTTTTATTGAAAGTTCAGCAGCTTCTCCTATAGCCACAGCTACTAAACCGTCATTTAGAGAAACCTCCGGCAGCGAGTTAGATCGAATAGCTTTAATGAAAGACTGGTGTTCATAAAATGTTGAACCATGGTGATGACCTACTGCAAGGATTTGTTCATCAACCGCGATAGTTTCTTTTTTAGCTTTTTCACTTTCTCTTAAACCAATTCTGACATCAGAAATCGAAATACCTGAATCGTTAGAAGGAACCGCAGTTTCTATTTTTCCTATTGAACCTACGGCACATAATTCTTCTTGATACTCAGAGTTTTCCGCGAACATGCACAAGTCTAGTAATGCCCTTACCCCGTTTTCGAAATCCACAATTACAAATGCATTGTCTAGCATGTCCGGGACTTTTCCATCGTACTCTTCATCTAAATGGTTGACATCTTGATTGCCACTAGCATAAACCTTTAAAGGCTCGCTTTGGGCGATTAACCTCATTAAATCAAAAAAGTGACAGCATTTTTCAACCAATGTACCGCCCGTATTTATTGCAAATCTATTCCAGTCATCTACCTTATGCAAAAATGGGAATCTATGCTCTTTAATTGAGAGCATATACAGATCACCAATAGTCTTGTTATGAATTTCTTCAATCATTTTTTTAACAGGCGGCATATAGCGATACTCCATCGCTGTCCAAATGACTCCAGGGTAGTTTTCAGTTAGAGAAGCAAACTCCTTACAGTCTTCAACGGTTGTACACAAAGGCTTCTCAATCAAGAGATGTGCATTTGACTTGAGGACGCTCTTTAAAACCTCAATGTGAGTAAAGTTGGGCGTAGCAATAATGTAGGCGTCAGCTATATTTGCTTCAACGAGGTCTTCACAATTAGTAAAAACTGATACATCATTTTTTAATAAATCTAGGCACTGGTTAATTGATTCAGGGCTTGTATCGCACAATGCAACAACTTCCGCATCATCAATAATTTCAATGTTGAGGATGTGTTCTTGGCCCATACAGCCAGCACCGATAATTGCATATTTAATTTTATTTGTCATAGTGTATAGGCTGGAATATCCATTTGATTGCCAAGATGGATCAATTGGTCAGATACATCGCCATAGGTAAAGGCTACATGATGTTCTAGTCCTCCTCTGAACATTTGTTCTGCCTTATGGGCGCTATCCTGACCTAAACTGATAACGCCTGATGTCCCCGAGAAGGAGTTTGGTCTGTCGATAACGGTTCCTTTTAAGATAAAGAACTGCAACTTATTGCGAGCTTTAGAGACTCTGAAAATAGTTATTTCACCCGACTTGAGACTAAAGTCATGAAGAAGTGGTTTCTTTCTGTTTGAGTGAATGCCCGATTTGGCGGTCCCTTCTTTTGCCATACTTATTGGCGCCAGGCCGCAATGCCAAAAAACTATTGAGTTGTCAGTCTTGTCAACATCAACAATATCAACTAGGAGCGACGGGTTGCCGTTGATTTGATTAAGTATATTGCAACTGATCCCCCCTAAAACGTCAGCCTCGCAAGCACAACTGACCTTCTTTTCATTCATCATAGCCATAGGGCCGCAGGACGCGCAGCCATATTCAGTGAATGTTTCTGGCCAGCATCTGATTGCGAAAGCGTCTAGGCTGTGTTTCTCTTTTAAGCTATCCAGCCCATGGTAAATTGAAATGCTCTTTTCAAGTTCATCCTGGACAAGCTCCTCAGTACCCTGAAGGTAGCCAGAAATTGTATTTTTTGTACTTGCAATTGTCCCTTTTTCTACGTTTTTTGCCTCGTCAAACAGATCCTCGAGTTCAAGGTCAATCAATGAAACATTAAGTTTATCTGTCACCTCTGCTGAGTCATAGTCGCAGGTATCAAAGCCCTCAGGCCTTGTACCAATAATTCCAATTGTTTGCTTATCAATGGTATAGCTAAAATCACCTTGATTAGAACTTATAGCTGCTTTTTCCCATGAAATGTTCTCGTTGTTACTGCTGCTTTCAATGAACTGAGAGAATAATCGCTGATTGGTTTTGCTGTCCTTTTCCATAATAATGAAGTCAGGCAAAATGTCGTTTTTGATTAGAGAGTGCATACCAAGATTGAGTCCGCAGATAGAGTTAAGTCTCAATCTGCCGCCGGTTCTTTGTTCAGGAAATGAAACAATACAAATTGGTCTATTTATTTTTTTAGCGAAATTCAAAATAAACTTAGCGTCAGTAAAGGTCGTTTGAAATAGAAAAATTTTTTCATATTCATTATTATTAAAAAAACCCAGAGCTTCATCGGCAATATCATCATTTGTAATCAATTGATTAAAGCCTGCTATATCGGGACAGACTGATTTCAAGACGTTTTTAGCTTCAGTAAATTTAGATAATGCAAATTCAACATCGAAAGTTTCTCTTGCTAGAGCTAAATATCCAATCATTTAAATCCTTGATAGTCTGCGGTAAATTGTTTCGGTTTATCAATTTTATAACCATTTGAAAAAAATGTATCAAGAGATTTGGCATTATTGACGGTCAGGTCATTTAGCTTTTTTATGTAATTTAGAGAACTTGTTTTTAGTCCCCGGTCTACTTTTTCGATATCAGGATAACTTTGAAATGGCTCTAGCCAGATAGTTCTACCAGCAAGATAGCCAGAGGCACCATATTTATAGGCCAATCTTAGGCAATTATAGAAAGAATCCTTTCCCATGCCTGATGAGAGCATGACCCAGGGCTTGTTATTGGTAGCTTGAGACAGTTTTTGAAAGGCGCTTTCGGTTTCAAGTGTAATGTTATTTTCCAGTTTTGCGCTATCTACTGGGCTCTCTAATTTGAATATATCAACCTTGTACTTCTCTTTTGCAAACTCTTTCACACTATCAATTACGTGTTCGGTATTTTTTTGTATTTGTTCCTGATACTCTTTGGTGTGATGGATATCGTCCTGAAAAGGATAAACCAGTAACTCCAGGAGAAAGGGGAGGTTGTATTTTTCGCATTGTTGGCCTATTGTTTGAATATATATTTTCTGGTGATCGACAGATTCCCTTTCAGCGTCAGGTCTGTACCATGCTAGAACCTTAACTGCATCAGCACCTAATTTTTTAATTTTTTCTACTGTCCAGTTATTGATATTTTTTGAATAGCGCCCCCTATTAGTCTCCTCAAAGTCATGATCCTCAAGCGTAACAATCAAGCCCTTAGAGTTGTTATAGCTGAGAAGATTGGGGATGGAGTAATAGGGATCCATTAGTATTGCTGTGGCTAAATGTGAAAGATTAGCGGTAATTAATTGTTTGCACTCAACAACTTCTTCGTATCTGTGTTCTCTATTTTTTGCAGCACAAATAATGTTAAAAATAGGGGGCCTCTGATCGACGGCCAGCATTTGGAAATGGTTGCTGTCTGAACAGAGTTTTTTTAAAGGGACAAATTTTCCAAGGGCCGGCTTTATCATTTAATATTTACTGATCTGTTAGTCAATTTATTGCTATATTAGGGCATATTTGGCGCCCAGATTAATATACTTTCATTTACAGCCTTCTGTTGCTGCTGTAAGTGAAAGTATGTTGTTTTGGGGTTTGTTCAGTATTTCCATAATCATTATGATTATATTATAAGTTTAATCTTTATTTTTCCTTTTTATTCATATTTTTTCTTAATAGTTGACAAACGAACATCTATAGTATATATTTCTATTAAGTTTTGATATGATATGAAAAATATCGAACTTTGTAGGAGTTTAAAGTGAATTATACATATATATAAATTCATGTATACTAATTATCTATTAAATTCATGTATACTGGAGTTTAATTATTACTTAAATAATTGAGCTTTAAATTTTTATGTAATTTTTGTAAGTTTTTCAAATAATTATTGGGGAGAGATAAATGAAAAGAATATTTATAGTTTTGTTTGCATTTGTTATGTCCACCTTCAGCGTTAACGCTGACGAGATAAAGTTTGTTTGTTATCAGGATTCTAACGAGTGTGAAGTTATTGCTGAAATGGCTACTATGTGGGAATCTTCAAGTGGCCACACTGTCAATATTGAGACTGTCGGATATCAAGTTGTGAGAGAGCAACTTGAAAACCTTTTGGAGTCTGACGCTGCACCAGACGTTGCAAGGGTGACTAATCTTGGTGGACTTAACAAGTTCTACTTAGATCTAACGCCTTACGTTGATGCCTCATATTGGGAGAAAAATTATGGAGCCACTTTGCCTTGGTACAGAAAACCTTCGGGTGATAATGGAATCTATGGCTGGCAAACACAGTTAACTGTAACTGGTCCATATGTCAATGTAACAATGTTTGAAGATGCTGGCGTTGATATGCCTGAAGAGGGTTCAAGCTGGGATGATTGGGCTGAGGCCTTAAGGCAAGTTAAATCTGAGCTTGGTCTTACAGCCGGTCTTGCACTTGATAGGACTGCGCATAGATGGGCAGGTCCTGCATTCTCATATGGAGCGCAATTTCACAAAGACGGCGTACCAATCTTAGTTGATGATGGTTTCAGAAAGTTTGCTGAGGTCTTTGTTGGTTGGCATGAAGAGGGCTTAATGCCTGCAGAAGGCTGGCCGGCAGGAGCAGGCACTGCATATAAAAATGCGGCACCACTGTTCTTAGATGGCACTGTTGCTATGCATATGTCTGGTTCATGGATGTTAGGTAATTATGACAAAAACATAACTGACTTTGAATGGAAAGTTGTGCCAATTCCTTGTGGTCCAGGTGGTTGCGGAGCAATGCCTGGAGGTTCTGGTGTGGTTGCATTCAAGTCATCCGAGCATCCAGAAGCGGCGGCTTCGTTTATTAACTTCCTAGCGCAGACCGGTACTGCTGCACATTTTGCTTCAAACACAAGCAATATTACAGCGCACCAAGGGCTGCAAAAGCTAGGTATCGACTATTCAGGTGTTAGCCCGGTTGTTTCTGCTGGCCTTTCAACCTTTGCAGCTAATGCAGGTAAGGCAGCTGAATCAACACCGCAAGCATATTGGTTCCAGGGTTACAACAAAAACTTTGCCATCTATGGTATCGTTCCTGACTACATAACCAAAGCCATTACAGGTGAGATGAGCCTAGATGATGCTTTAAATGCAATAGATGCAGATGTAGCAGCCAAGATTGCTGAATAGAGTTAATTAAGTTAATATTGGTTAAAGTATAAGGCCGTCTCCTATGGCGGCCTTATTTTTTGTTTTATCTTAAGTTTTCAAGATGTTAGATAATTTTTTAAATATTAATAACTGGTACCTTGTTTCCTTTTTCTATCTTTTAATTGGCTTCCTCCTATCAAGGGACGTTGTTGGACTGACGCCAAAACTGATGGCCGTAGTAGGATGGCCGATTGAACTTTCACAGAAGGTAGCAGGAACGAAGGTCTTGCCTTACTTGTTCTTATTTCCAAATTTATTAATTTTTGGCCTCTTCACTTTCATGCCACTATTTATGAATTTTGGCTTTTCTTTGACGGACGGTGCAAGTATCAACTTTTCATCTAGAGATTATTCCGGACTAGATAACCTTGCCAGGATCGTATCAGAAACACAAATAGATGTTGGAATTCAAAATATGGAGGATGATAAATTTAAGGCTGCAGCAGCAGACACATTTATCTTTGTCGTTTTTCAAGTCCCAATCATGATTCTAATCGCTCTTTTTACTGCCATTGTTCTGAACAGGGAAATTGTTGGCAGGGGTTTTTGGAGGGCAGTATTCTTTTATCCTGTAATGCTAAGTCCAGTTGTAGTCGCTTTTTTGTGGACTTTGATTCTCAAGAGGCAGGGGCTTTTGTCTCAAAAACTTATTGATTGGAATTGGATTAGCGAGCCTATTCAGTGGCTGGTTGATCCGTCCTGGACCATGTTTTGGTCTGTTTTTGTATACACTTGGGCTCATCTGGGTTTCTATATGTTGATATTGCTTGCAGGGCTGCAGTCCATCCCGAGGGATCTGTATGAAGCCGCAGAGATGGACGGTACATCAGATCGGCGTGTTTTTTGGAGAATTACGTTGCCCTTATTGATGCCAATTTTACTGGTAGTAACGGTTTTATCTTTGATAAAGGCAGTTCAAGCTTTTGAGGAATTATTCGCCTTGCAAGTTGGTTGGGTGTCTCTTGTTTCTTACATTTTTGAGACCTCAGGCTTGAGGGGTCAAAAGACCGAATTCGGCTTAGGGATCGCGGCAATGGCGTCACTAATCGTAGCGCTAGTACTGATCATTCTTTCTTTACTGCAATTCTATCTTACTAGGAGGCAAGTGAAGTTATGACTGCAGTTATTAATTTCTTTACTAGAACTCAGGGCAAAAAGAAGCTAAGTCTTGTCGATTGGGTATCATATATTTTTCTATTTCTTGGCTTTTTAATTATTTTTCTGCCAGTCTTGTGGCTCTTATTAAATTCAATTAAGTCGCAATTCTTGTTACAAAAGTTAGACACAAATTTGTTGCCAATGGACTATGAGAGGATTGGAAGGGCGACCGTTTATGGTCCCGAGGGTAAAGAGATATTTATGATGAAAGACTTACCTTCTTGGGTCTTGTATTGGAGCGATTTGAGTGAAGATGAAAGATCTCAGCACGATATTGACTCATTTATTTCTCAATATGGCGACAAAGAATTTTATGCACTGAGAAGCCATTTTGGACTTGTTCCTGGACAATCAAAAGAATTAATTATCAACAAAAATTTACCCGAATGGCTGATTAAATATCCAAGCATGTTTCCGAGCGCTAAAAAGGAATACGACCCCGAATCAGTAATCAGTGTGCTAAACATTGAAGAGGTTAGGTTGTTGTCGGAATATTTAGGCCTCAAACCGTATAAGCCTAATGGCTTTACATCGCAAATTTTCGTCACTACAGTTGACTCTGAAACCAGTGAGGTTACAGAGTACTCGGTAAGTAGAATTAGCGCAAATAAAGACACAGTGAATGCCAGGTTAATCAGCAATCCGCAGGCCGGGATAGTGAAACTACCAAAAAATGAAATCATTCTAAACAAAAGTTTGAAGCCGGCCTGGATTAATTACACCAACCCATTAACGAAGAACGTTGCTGGTATGGATTTTGATGCAGTTAGGTGTCTGAATAATTCTGTTTTTGTCACTATCGTGGCAACCTTAATAACTCTTTTAATCAATTCCATGGCAGCCTTTGCGTTGTCCAAATATCGCTTCAATGGTCAAATCATTTTTTTTATAATTATATTGGCTACCCTGATGGTGCCAGCATCAGTGCTGATTGTAGGTATATTCAAAATGGTATCGGTAACCGGTTTAACGGGGTCTTTATGGGGAGTCATAATACCTGGAGCGGCAACCCCGACCGGGGTGTTTATGTTGAGGCAGTATATGCTGACCATTCCGGACGAGTTGTTGGAGGCTGCAAGAATGGATGCTGCCAGTGAATGGACCATCTATTGGCGCATTGTTCTACCTCTGGCTCTTCCTGCGGTAGCTGTTCTCGGTATTCTGTCGATAATATGGAGATGGAACGACTTGATACTGCCAATGATAGCTGTCTCGACGACCAAGGCCGCCTATACAATACAGCTTTGTTTATTAGACTTTCAAGGCGAATACATTGCACAGGAACACTACCAATTGGCAATGACAGTGGTGAGTTTAATTCCTACAACTTTGGTCTTTGTTTTTCTGCAAAAGTATATTACAACTGGAATAGCAACAACAGGAATAAAATAGTATTATGGCAAATCTTAAGCTTATAGATATAAAAAAATCTTACGGAAAAACACAAGTTATACATGGAGTCAACCTTGAAGTATTAGATGGTGAGTTTTGCGTTCTGGTAGGCCCGTCGGGTTGCGGAAAATCAACATTGCTTAGAATGATTGCCGGTCTAGAGGCGATCAGTGATGGTTCAATACTTATCGATGAAGATAGGGTGAACGATATATCTGCCGCCAAGAGGGGGTTGGCGATGGTTTTTCAGTCATATGCATTGTATCCACATATGAGTGTTCGCCAAAACCTTGCCTTCGGTCTGGAGAATTTAAAGCTAGACAAAACAGAAATTGAAAAAAGAATCCAAGAGGCTGCCAGACTGCTTAGGATGGAAGAGTATTTGAAGAGGCGTCCCGGACAGCTGTCCGGCGGACAGATGCAGAGAGTTGCAATTGGAAGGGCTATTGTGAGGGAGCCTTCTATATATTTGTTTGACGAACCATTATCAAATCTAGACGCCGAGCTAAGGGTAGCAACCCGTGTTGAACTGAAGGCGCTTCATGAACGCCTAGGCAATACAATGGTTTATGTTACCCATGATCAGGTAGAGGCGATGACAATGGCAGATAAGATTGTAGTTTTGAATGAAGGGATTATCGAGCAGGTGGGCGCCCCATTAGAGCTTTATAATAGTCCGGCCAATAAATTTGTTGCGGGATTTATCGGTTCCCCAAAAATGAATTTTTTGGACTACTCATCACTCCCTGAGAGTCTCAAAAAATTTGCCCCAGAAAACTCATCCATTTTTGGTATTCGACCCGAACATCTCTCAATTACAGAAGAAAATTCACTCCCTCTAGAGGTAAATAGCGTCGAACAATTGGGCTCTGACAGCTACCTCTACGGAGTCACCATTGGGGAGCAGGAATTATCTATCAAGCTGAATAATCAAACCGATATTAGGGCTCAACAGAAGGTTGATGTCGGTTTTGACCTGGACAATGCGCACTGGTTTGATTCTGCCGGCAAATCTCTCTAATTAGTTGTATCATAATGGCCTTAAATAACCTTAAAATTAAGGCTAAATGAGCATTAATGACCAAGCAACAATTTGGATAAAGAAACCATTAGCAGTGTGTGCAAAAGATAGCGCAGACGGTGTAGTGATCAGGGGTCAGAGAATTGTTGAGTTGGTTGGCTCGGGAAAGACCCCAGAGTCAGCGATTGATGAGATCTACGATGCCAGCGACAGCGTCGTTTTGCCGGGCCTGATAAATACCCATCATCACTTCTATCAAACCCTTACCAGGTCTTACCCTGAGGCACTAAACAAGGAATTATTTCCGTGGCTAAAGAGTCTCTACAAGGTATGGGCTCATATCCAGCCGGAGATGTTGGCGGTTGCCACTGAATTGGCCCTGTCTGAGCTGTTATTGTCTGGTTGTACCACCGCAAGTGATCACCATTATCTTTTCCCAAGTCAGCTTGAAAACGCTATAGATATTCAAGCCGAAGAGGCTCAAAAATTAGGTATGCGTGTTGTTCTAACTAGGGGCTCGATGAGTTTAGGGGAAAGCGATGGCGGTCTGCCGCCACAAAGCGTTGTCCAGAGTGATGACGAAATACTAAGTGACAGCGAGAGAGTGATCAAGACCTATCACGACAGTGCCGAGGGCGCGATGACCCAGATCGCCTTGGCGCCGTGTTCGCCATTCTCTGTAACCACAGAACTGATGAAAGATACGGCAAAGCTTGCTGAGCGCTATGACGTCCGCCTCCATACCCATCTAGCGGAGACCATAGACGAAGAGAATTTTTGCCTAGAGAGGTACGGCCTCAGGACTGTCGATTATCTTGAAAGTGTGGGCTGGCTATCTGAGCGTACCTGGCTGGCTCACGGAATCCATTTCAATGAACGAGAGATTCAAAAATTGGGCCAATCTAAGGTCGGCATTTGTCACTGCCCTAGCTCCAATATGATGCTGGCTTCTGGCATCTGTCGCAGCCTCGAGCTCGAAGAGGCCGGCTCCGCTGTAGGTTTGGGTGTAGACGGTTCGGCTTCAAATGACGGATCCAATATGATAGCCGAGCTTAGGCAGGCGATGTATTTGCAGCGCCTGCGCTATGGCGCATCAAAGATTACCCATCAACATGCATATGACTGGGCAAGCAAAGGCTCGGCGAAACTATTAGGAAGAAGCGATATAGGCGAAATAGCGACCGGAAGGCAGGCAGATCTAGCGCTATTCAAGCTGGATGAGCTGAGATTTTCCGGTAGCCATGACCCCTTGGCAGCGTTAATACTGTGCGGCGCACAGAGGGCAGACAGAGTCATGGTGGCGGGGAATTGGCGCGTCATTGATGGAAAAATTACCGACAGTGATGAAGCTCAATTGATTCATCGCCATAGCGAGGCGGCGAAAAAATTACGCCAACTGGCTTCCGTTTAATTTCTTTCATTTTTTTGATTGACTGCTTATAACAGTTGGCCTATAATCTCAACTTGAATATTGTTACAAAATTCAAGTAAAGGATGAACAAGAATAACCATGGAGGCGCTAGAAAGGGCGCCGGCCGTAAAAAGAATTCAGGCAGCTTCAAGGAAGGGACTAAAGTGCTCAGGGTGCCGTTTAGCCTTGTTGATTCAATCCTTCCCTCTATCGAGATGTATAAATCTCAACTCAAGTCGGGAGTCGAGGTTATGCTCGCCAAGGAGAATACAAAAGAGCTTCTAGTGCCGATCTTTACCTCACGTGTGCAGGCAGGCTTCCCCTCGCCGGCAGATGACCACTTGGAGGACACGCTCGATTTGAATGCCCACCTAATCCATCACAAAGAGGCCACCTTCTTTGTCAAGGCGCAGGGAGACTCTATGCTCGGTGCCGGCATCCATCAGGGGGACATATTGATAGTTGACAGGTCTCTGACCGCTAAAAGCGGCAAGATAGTGATCGCCGTTGTTGATGGCGAGTTTACCGTCAAAAGGCTTTATAAATACAAAGGCAATGTAACCCTTAAGGCTGAAAACCCTGACTTTGAAGATATCAAGATCGGGGGTACCAGTGAACTCATTATATGGGGCGTGGTGACCTCGGTAATACACCAGTATGACTAGAGCTGGGCGGCAAAAGTTTGCCCTGGTCGACTGCAACAACTTCTATGCATCCTGCGAGAGGGTGTTTGAGCCTAAACTCGAGGGCAAGGCGGTTGTTGTTTTATCTAACAATGATGGCTGCGTTGTTGCCCGCTCCAATGAAGCCAAAGCGCTAGGCATCGGGATGGGTGTGCCTTACTTCCAGGTCAAAGGTCTAGTGCAGAAAAATAGCGTTCAGGTTAAATCCTCCAACTACCCCCTATATGGAGACATGTCCTCGAGAGTGATGAAGATTATCGATAACTACTCTCCCATTCAAGAGATCTACTCTATCGACGAGAGCTTCATAGATTTGACAGGTTTGCCGTTTAATCTGATAACCCATATGCAGTCCCTAAGAGGCCAGGTAAAGGAGTGGACAGGCATCCCGGTCTGTGTCGGTATAGGTAGAACTAAAGTCCTGGCGAAGCTGGCCAACCATATCGCCAAAAGCTATCCCAGATTCAAAGGGGTATTTGACATAGACACGCTCCCCCATCAAAGGTATTGCGATTTGTTAAGGTCGGTCAGGGCCAGAAAGCTATGGGGTATAGGTAGACAAAGCTCCAACAAGCTCGCCCGCATTAATATCAACTCCAGCTACGACTTTTATCGGGCCGATGTCGGCATTATTGAGACCCTGCTGGGGGTTAACGGAAAGAGGGTCTACCAAGAGCTCCGCGGCCACCCATGCATCCCTATTGAGCTTATCCCGCCAACCAGACAACAGATCGTCTCGTCTCGCTCATTCGGTTCTGATTTGAGCGACTTCGATGAACTCAAGCAGGCACTCACAGTGCTAACCAGAAAAGCTGTCAACAAATTAAATAGCCACCAGCTCGCAGCCACAACGCTGACCGTTTTTATCTACACCAACCCTCACAAAAAAGACAAACCCTGTGTCCATCTATCAAAAACAATAGGCATGACAACGGCAATCCAAGATGAGTCACAAATCATTCCGCTCACAGCAAAAACTCTAAGGCTTATCTATGAACCCGGACACTCCTTCTATAAGGGCGGCATAGTGCTCGGAAACCTGACCAAGAATTACCGCCAGCAGGACTTGTTTTCATCCACCCAAAACGAACAACCACAGATAAACAGCGACAACAGTTCGAGCGCTATGCAAAGCATCAATAGGCGCTTTAATGAGTCGCTCAAGTATGCCAGTGAGATTGGCAATGACAGGTGGTATCCGAGGGCTGAATTTAGGTCAAACAGGTATACCACTAGTTGGGATGAATTATTGACAGTTTGAGTTGCCAGATTTGACATCAAAAACACTGTCGCAATCAAAATACAACAATCAATTAAAAAGTAAATAATTATTCCATGTACAATAAATCAAGCGTCTAGTGAATTGGCAATGTCAGGCGCTAAATTTTTATTAATACAAAGGGAGAAAGAGAAATGTCAGCAGGAATTCATAAAATTGATTTTTCGTCACCAGATGAGGTCAGAAGCCCTGACAAAACCACCGTTGAAATTATAGCGATTGGCAATGTAAACGTGGCACGCATGACGGTTCAGCCGGGATGGGTATGGTCCGAATGTATTGCGCCAGTGGCTGGCACAGAAAGTTGCCAGGCGCACCATCTCGGGATCGTTCAGTCAGGCCAACTACTGGTAGAGCACGAGGATGGAAGTACAGAGACGATAAGTCCGGGAGATGTGTATGAATGCAAGCCCGGCCATCAAGCCCAGGTAGTAGGTGATGAGCCATGCGTGATGATTGAATTTAACAGTGAAACGGCACAAACTTACGCCAAAGGCTAAACAGACCAAATAGGTAACAGCGGGGTGTATACGCGGAGACAAATCTAGTAGCACCTCTGACTGCTATCAGTGCTGTTAATTACACTAGATAGTTAGTTACTTTAAAGAGTAAATAGGGCAAGTTTAGCTTGCCTTATTAGGATATAGCGCCTCAAAAATTTGCTTTAAAAGTAGAGTTGTTTATACTTATCCCTTGACTAGTTATTACCTGGCGCTAAGTAAATGAATAAAATTGCCGTTATAGACGACGATCGAGAGATTCTCGCGCTTCTAGACCAATACCTTACAAAAAACGGGTTTGAGGTAGAGGGTTTTATGGATGGCGAAAGTTTCCTTAGAGAGGATGAATCACGATTTGACCTGGCTGTACTGGATATTGGCTTACCTGGTATTGATGGGTTGGAGATTTGTCGAAGGTTACGGCAAAAATCAAACATACCTATTATCATGCTCACTGCTGCAAGTGATGACCTAGACCGTATATTGGGCTTGGAGTTAGGTGCCGATGATTATGTAGGGAAGCCTTTTAATCCTAGAGAGCTTCTAGCTCGAATCAAGGCGCTACTGAGACGAACAACTACAGAATCAGATGGAGCAATTATCCATTCCCAGATAGAAATGAACTACGCCGCTAGGAGTGTAACCGTCAAAGGTGAAAAAATAAACCTAACCGGAACCGAGTTTGACTTGCTTTGTGTTTTTTATAAAAAGATTGGTTTAGTTTTGAGCAGAGAGGAGATTGGCGAACTATTACACGGCAGAAAGGTTGAACCTTTTGATCGCTCCATTGATACTATCGTCAGCCGTCTACGTCATAAACTTAGTGATTATTTTGAAGGGGAAATTATCCAGAGTGTTCGGGGTAAGGGGTACGTACTTCTTTTGAAAAATTGACAACTAAAAAGACAATCTTTTCTTGGTTAATTCCAAAAACTATCATAGCCAGAATGACTTCAGTGCTCTTTATTGGCATTCTGATTGCTCAAATATTAGGGACTTGGCTATGGGTTGAGCAATTAAGATCATCCGAAAGAGACAGATTAACAGAGATATCCCAAGCAATGGGCGCGCGTATAGGTCAAACTATTGGTTTTTTTGAACAGTTACCAAAACAGTATCGACATGTTGTTCTTGACCAGCTTCGAGATATGGGTGGAACTCGTTTCTTTGTTTCAGTGAACAAAAAATATATCGACCTAGTCCCGATCGCTGAATCTGAATTCTCTTTGCTGGTTCGGGATAATCTGAAAAAAAGCATGTTTGACCAGATGCTCCATAACAGTGCTAGCAACAAAGTTGGTCAGATTGAGGATTTGGATATAACATTTGTAGATTTTGATAATTTGAAAATACTCACCGGCGACAACCTAATGGTTGCATTGTCGCCTGAATGGAAAAGGTTTACTCTTCTTGAGCCAGACGATAAGAGTCCTTTTGCCGTAGTTCAATTTCCAATTGACGCAGAGGAATGGATGTATCTAACTGCGGTTGTCCCGAATGGGGAATTGCTATTAGGGTTTGAATGGCTCAATGGTGAACGATTATTTAATCTTTCGGCGGTATCATTGACCGTACTACTGCTCACTCTTTTATTTGTTCGTTGGATGGTTCTACCTCTTAAATTGCTGGCTGAGCAGGCCAATCTTTTAGGTAAAGGGCGTAACCCTCGTCAAATTGAAGAAAAAGGTTCTAAAGAGATGGTAGCTACAATCAGAGCGTTTAATTCTATGGTGAGGCGTATCCAAAAATTTATCTCAGATAGGGAACGATCATTCGCCGCAATTTCACATGACTTGAAAACTCCTCTTACCAGAGCCAGACTTAGAGTTGAAGAGATAGAGGATAACCCTATAAAAGAAAATTTGATTGGGGATTTAGAATATCTTGAGACCATGGTCAAGGGTAGCCTGCAGATTATGACAGATGGAATTGAGTATGAAAACACCTCTGTGATTGATTTGAATGATTTGCTAGGTACTATTTTGAAGAAAGAAGAAATTTTGGGACTACCTATCAAATTTAACATGGAAGAAAATATGACGATGAAGGGCAGGCCTGTAGCTATTGAACGTCTTTTCTCCAACCTAATTAATAACGCTATGAGCTACGGTAAAGGTGTAGAAGTGAAAGGACACAGGGAGGCAAAGGGAATAGTGATAGAGATTATAGATAAGGGCCCTGGTTTGAGTGATACCGACAAGGAAAACGTTTTCAAGCCCTACTATCGTCTAGAGCATAAACCAAGCGATACCCATTCAGGTTTGGGGATGGGGATAGCGCGAAACATTGCAAACATCCATGGCGGCGAGCTTGAACTTAAAGACCGTTCTGGCGGAGGCCTAATTGTTGAGGTTTATTTCCCTTTGTAACAACCTACTGTGATGACACCAGAATTCGGTGACAAGGAATTTTTGCTGGACCATATCCGCTCCATCATGTCTTTTTACCACCCCCGCTGTATTGACAGGGAAGCCGGAGGATTTTTTCAAAACTTCCGCGATGACGGTAGCGTCTATGATTCAAAGACCCGGCACTTGGTTAGTAGTACTCGCTTTATCTTTAACTACGCGATGGCCGCAAAAGAGTTCAACAATAGCGAGTATCTAGATATTGTCAGACACGGTATTAATTATTTGCGCCAGTTCCACCTTAATAGCAAAACTGGAGGTTATGCTTGGATTTTGAATGACAAGGCGTCTCAAGACCCAACCAATTATTGCTATGGCCTGGCATTCGTACTGTTGGCTTATTCGGTATCCTATAAGGCTGGCGTTTCTGAGGCAAAGGGTCATATAGAAGAAACATTCAACCTGATGGAAAAATATTTTTGGTCGGAGGGCGACGGTCTCTATTGTGACGAGATCAGTGCTGATTGGGTTAATGTATCCGAATATCGCGGACAGAATGCCAATATGCATTCCTGCGAAGCACTCATTATGGCTTTCGAGGCAACTCAACAAGAGAAATATTTGCAGCGCGCACTTCTGGTTGCGAGAAATATTTGCCAAAGGCAGGCAAGCCTGGCTGATGGCCTTATATGGGAGCATTACGATTCTGACTGGCAGATTGACTGGTTATTCAATAAAGACACTCCAGGCGACTTGTTTCGACCTTGGGGTTTTCAAATTGGCCATTTGACTGAATGGGCAAAGTTGTTGATTATTCTAGAAAGATACATTAAGGAGGATTGGCTTTTAACTCGAGCTCTAGAATTATTCGACGTTGCCGTGGATAAGGGCTGGGACTCAGCTTCAGGTGGTCTTGTCTATGGTGTTGCACCCAATGGCAGCGTTTGTGATGGAGATAAATACTTCTGGGTTCAGGCTGAATCGATTGCTGCCGCTGCGCTACTAGCAAAGAGAACAGGCAAGAAGATTTATTGGGATTGGTACAACCGTATTTGGAGCTATAGCTGGAAGCACATGGTAGACCATGAGTATGGCGCCTGGTTTCGAATTCTGGATTCAGATAACAATAAATATGACAACCTTAAAAGTCCTGCAGGCAAGACTGACTATCACACCATGGGCGCCTGCTACGAGGCATTGAATTCACTTTGAATTTCAAAAAGCACCCAGCCAACCTACAATGGAATTTTAATGTGGACACGGGTACCTTGGCCTTCTGAGAGAAGCTCTAACTCTCCATCATGCAATTCAACAATAGTTTTTGCTATTGACAAACCTAGGCCACTGCCTTCTCCATTTGTATCGGGTCCGTGAACGAATCTTTCCAACACTTTTGTAATTAACTCAGGGTCAATGCCTTTGCCATAATCTTGAACATAAAGGTGAACGTCGGCATCATCCAATTTTATTTCAACATCGATCTTGCCGCCATTTGGACAGCCATAGACCAGAGCATTATCTATCAGATTATCGATTGCTTCACTCAAAAACGTTTCACTACCATGCAGCTCGATTTGACTCTCTTTACATTCAAGGGAAAGTGTTACATTCTGCTGCTGCGCTCGAAGGGCAAGGTTTGCCAATGTTTCTTGAGTTAATTTAACCAGGTCAAGTGCTTGAAATTCGGATTTAATGGATTGCTGTGAAACATGTTCCATTGAGAGCAATTGATGTGTTAGTCTGGAGGTTTTTCTTGCTGCTGTGACAACATCGCCGACTCTTTGCTTCATGCCTTCAAGGGTTTTGGAACGCTCGGCGGCTTCGGCCTGACTTTGAATGCCGGCTATTGGATTCCTTAATTGATGCGCCGCATTGGCTATAAAGTCATCCTTTTCGGCAAAAGCACTTCTTAATTGGTCAAATAGCTTGTTCATCGAATTAACCAAGCTTGACACCTCCATTGGTACGATTCGCTTAATTCTACCTAGGTCGTCCGCCGATCTTTTCATAATCGCACTTTGCAAGTCCAAGAGCGGTTTGAGCCCAAATTTCACGCCAAACCAGACAATCAGTGAGGTTGACAATAACATAATCATCATTGTCACAAACGCACTACTAGCCAACTCTAGCAGTAAACGTTTTTGACCTATCGTTGTCTGCCATACATAGATAGTAACCCAGTCAGGTGTTTCAAGAGCGGCGACAAATTCTCGGGAAGCGATAACTCTAACAGCCTGGTCACGATAAACTGAATCGAAAAAAACAGGCGTATAGGGTTTGACTATTGTATTTACAGGTAATTCTGGGGGATTAGCGTAACCAACATAAAGTGAGCCGCCTTTCTCATCCCTAACTTGATAGAAAATCTGGTCATTTATAGTGTCGGTAAGAGTTTCAAGCAGTTGCTCTGTAAGTAAATCACCTTCACTAATGACTACGTCGCGCAAAATAACTTGCGAGATGGAATGTAGTAATTTGTCATAAATTTGCTGAGATTTTTTTTCTGAATCGTAATAAAGAGCAATGGTGCCAATAGAAACTATAATCAGTAAAGGTAAAACAATTAAGGCTAATAATCGACCACGCAGAGAGGGCACTTTTAGACTCATCAGTTTTCCTCGTCCATCATGTAACCAATTCCACGCGCAGTTGTTATTTGAATTTGATGGTCGCTAAGTTTTTTTCGTAAACGTGATACGCTCAATTCGACAGCATTCATGCTGATATCAGAACCTATGCCGTACTGCGTATCAGCAAGAAATGATTTTGAAACATATTGACCTTTTCTGCTTAATAAGATTTCAAATAAAGTCAACTCTCTTCGGTTGAGGGTCAATTCGTTGCCATTGACGTAAAGTCTACGTGAAGTTCTATCAAATTCTAACTCGCCTATAGCCTCTTTTTTAGATGACAAATGAACATTTCTTCTAGAAAGCGCTCTTATTCGCGCATCTAATTCAGCCATTTTGAAAGGTTTGACAAGGTAATCGTCTGCACCGGCATCAAGACCATTGACACGGTCTATAGTGGCGCTTCGGGCAGTAAGAATAATTATTGGAAAAACCTGATTTCGTTTTCTAATATTTTTAGTTATAGAAATTCCATCCAAAGTAGGTAGATTGATGTCAATAATTGCCAGGTCCGCTCCTTCGCGAGCAAGGTGACTGTCAGCATGGCCACCATCGGTAAAAAAATCTACAGAATGACCTTCATCTAAAAGCACTTTCTCGATGCCTTCAGCGAGCATTTTATTATCTTCTACTAGAACAATTCGCATTATTGTGTGCTTGATATTTTCCCAGT
>Ga0187833_10002205_pt1 | contig 21243 bp, 22 predicted proteins | sample ETNtaG_37_FD_167968 | JGI IMG/M metagenome (GOLD analysis project Ga0187833, IMG submission 167968) | Marine microbial and viral communities from oxygen minimum zone, Eastern Pacific Ocean - ETNP2014_SV_400_PacBio MetaG (Illumina Assembly) | ecosystem: Environmental > Aquatic > Marine > Hypoxic...
TACAGCGTTATATTACAGAAAGCCAAGGAGATTGGAGTCCAACAAAAACGTAGCGGATGTCACAAGATACCCTAGACTTTAGTCTAGGGAGTTTCATTATTTTTTGTTTTAAAATACGTCAAGAACCAATGGTTCTTGAGCATGCTCAGGAATATGGAATATTCCTGACACGTAAATAAATAAAATAAATCAATGAGCAACAAAAGCAGGGAATGTTCTACCTTACTGTCAATTATACTTTTAAATACAAAATCAGATTATTGATGAAGTTGTAAATAATAAAGTTTTTAAACACGTTATCTTTTTCTTTATAATATTCCCTGCGTAGCTCAATGGTAGAGCGTTCGGCTGTAGAGATTGTTTTGATGTGTGCTTTTCAAGCACTTTGATGATAAACAATCAGCCGTTACCGGAAGGTTGGCGGTTCAAATCTGTCCGCAGGGATTTTTTTTCTTTTCTTATAATACAAAGCAAAAAATATTTAAATAATAAATTCCATAATTAATTTTAATAGGTAAAACTATTCAAAATAGATAGGTTTATATAGAACCGCTTTTTGCTTCTTAAGGATATAAACAAACATATAGAAAGATTTATAAAGCGAAAACAAACTCCTGCTCATAAAGAATGTCAATAACTTCTACTATAATCGATGGGAAAAACCATAGAAGTAGATAGTAGAATTTAATCATTGCCCTGGTAGTGTAGTGGCCTATCATGTAGCCCTGTCGAGGCTTCGACCCGGGTTCAACAGCACGTTTGAATTTTAATTTAAACGTACATAACTGAAAATCCCGGCCAGGGCGTTTAATCCAAACGGGCCGGTAGCTCAGCCTGGACCTTTCAATAGGAAAAGGGGGCGATAGAGCACTCCACTTTTAACCAAGAGTGTATTGAAGAAATGGAGTGGTCGCGAGTTCAAATAAAAGCTTTGAAAGTCTCGTCCGGCCCATTATAGTCATAGTTGAGTGATATTAATGAAAAAAACAAATACAACCAATCATTTGCTTGTTCCAAAGCATCTTAAGGTCAAAGATAAAGAGAAACAGATAATATACGCTACTTATAATATAACCTTTAAGGAATTACCTAAAATGCTCAAAAATGATTCTGCAATAAAGAATCTGAACGTAAAGCAAGGTGATGTTATTAAGATTATAAGAAAAAGTCCAACTGCTGGCGAATTTGTTTTTTATCGGGGGGTTATTGATGAATAAAAACTCAAAAGTTCTAATTCAGAGATATTTCAAAGACAGATCTTTCATGAGTGGAGATATCAAATCTTTTAATAATTTCATAGATAATGAATTTAATAAGATCATAGAAGAAAATAGAGAGATTGAACCAACAATTATCCCTCACAATATTGAAGAATTCAAGATTAGATTTGATAAAATTGAGGTAAAAAAACCAGAGATTACAGAAGCAGACGGTTCAAAAAGAGATATTTATCCTATTGAAGGAAGATTAAGAAAAATAAGTTATTCTGCGCCAGTTTTTATTGAGGTTAGTGCACACATAAATGATGTTCAGCGTGAATCTTTCACCTCACAAGTGGCAAATCTTCCGGTCATGCTTAAATCTAATATCTGTCATCTTAATGGTCTTAGTCATGAAGAACTGATTGAGAAAGGTGAAGACCCTGGCGATCCTGGTGGATATTTCATAATCAACGGTACTGAAAGAGTGCTTATTGATGTAGAAGATCTTGCATCAAACAAATTTCTCGTAAGTGAGAACTCACTTGGTCCAAGTAAGTTTACTGGAAAAATATTCTCAGAGCACGGTCCATTTAAGATTCCTCATACAGTTGAGAGGATGAAAGACGGTATATTCTATCTATCTTTCACAAGAGTTAAAAGAATTCCTGTTATAGTTATCATAAAAGCACTAGGTCTTATCAAAGACGAAGAGATAATGAAATTTATCTCATCTGATAAGTCATATGACGAAGTTCTTATCAATCTTTATGAATTTGTAGACATTAAGACAGAAGACGATGCTCTTGATTTCATCGCAAAGAAGATTGGAATAACACAGGCAAAGGATGTAAGGAAAGAGCGAATGAAAGAGATCCTTGATAAATATCTATTACCTCATTTAGGTATAGTAGAAGACAGAAGACTAATAAAAGCTCTTAATCTTTGTAAGATGATCAAGAAATACATTCTTGTATCAACTGGTGAAATTGACCTGGATGACAGAGACCATTATATGAATAAAAGATTAAAGTTATCAGGAGACCTTTTAGCTGATTTATTCAGGGTTAATCTAAAAGTTCTTATTGGAGATCTTTTATACAATTTCCAGAGAATTGTAAAGAGAGGTAAATTCCCTAGCATTAATGTAATTATCAGAGACAAACTTCTTACTCAGAGAATATATTCTTCAATGGCAACAGGTAACTGGGTAGGTGGAAGAAAAGGTATCTCACAGAGAATTCAGAGGCTTAACTTCTTAGAAACATTATCACACTTACAAAGAGTAGTTTCACCTTTATCAGCTTCACAGGAAAACTTTGAAGCACGTGAACTTCATCCGACTCATTTAGGAAGATTATGTCCTGTTGAGACTCCTGAAGGTACAAACATCGGTCTAAGAAAAAATCGTGCTTTGTTTGCTGATGTATCCTCACCTGACTATCATGAAGATGAAATTTTAAAATCATTGACTAACATCGGTCTGAAGGGCGTGAAATAAAATGGCAGAAGTATATCTTAATGGTTCATTTGTAGGGAATGTTGACAATCCTAAAGAGTTCATGGAACAGGTTAAAATAGATAGAAGAAAAGGTAAACTTACAAATAATCTTAATATTTATGTTAATATAGATAATTCAGTAATCCAGATTGACACAACAGGTGGTCGTTCAAGAAGACCGCTTATAATTGTTAAAGATGGTCTGCCATTATTGACAGATAACCATGTCAAACAGCTTGAGAAAGATGAGATTGGCTGGAATGACCTTATTGAACAAGGAATTCTTGAATATCTTGATGCAGCAGAAGAAGAGAATGCACTTGTAGGTTTCTTTGAAGAAGACTTAACTACTGAGCATACTCATTTAGAGATTAGTCCAATGTTGATGCTTGGCTATTGCGGTTCACTTGTTCCTTTTGCAAATTTTGCTCCAGGTGCAAGAATATCCATGGGTGCAAAGAACCAGAAGCAAGCGCTTGGATTCTATGCAGCTAACTTTGCAATAAGAATGGATATGGACGTTAACTTACTACATACTCCTCAGATGCCTCTTGTAAAAACAATAATGCATGACTGTTCTGATTACGCAGGTCATCCTGCTGGACAGAATATCATTGTTGCTATCATGAGCTATACTGGTTATAATATTGAAGACGCAATCATATTAAACAAAGGTTCAATTGATAGGGGCTTTGGAAGAAGCACTTACTATAGACCAAGCATTGCTGAAGAATTAAGATACTCAGGTGGTCTAATTGATGAGATATCTATTCCTGATAAAGAAGTCAAAGGATACAAGACCGAGAAAGATTATCGTAATTTAGAAGAAGATGGTATTGTATTTCCCGAAGTTGCTGTTGCTGAAGGCGATGTAATAATTGGAAAGACAAGTCCTCCAAGATTCCTGAGTGGCCTTGATGAATATAATCTTGCTTCAAGCACAAGACGTGAATCGTCAGTTGGTATAAAGCATGGCGAGAGAGGCGTTGTTGATTTCGTCCTTCTTACAGAAAATGAAGAGGGTAATAAACTGGTCCAAGTTAGATTAAGAGATCAAAGAAGACCAGAGATTGGTGACAAGTTCACAAGTCGTTATGGTCAGAAAGGTGTTATTGGATTAATACTTGATCAGGCAGATATGCCATTTAGCGCATCAGGAATTACTCCTGACTTAATATTTTCATCACACGGAATACCTTCAAGAATGACTATCTCACATCTTATCGAGCTTATGGCTGGTAAAGTGGGTGCACTCGGTGGAAGACAAATTGAAGGAACAACATTCCATTCAGAACCTGAAGCTAGATTAAGAGAGGAATTATTAACACTCGGTTTCAGAGAGAACGGAGTTGAAACATTATACAATGGCTTCACTGGTGAGCAGATCAAAGCAAAGATATTCATCGGAAACATGCATTATCTTAAGTTAAAGCACATGGTTGCTAACAAAATACATTCAAGAGCAAGAGGTCCAATCCAGCTACTTACAAGACAACCAACTGAAGGAAGAGCTAAAGAAGGTGGTCTTAGGCTGGGAGAAATGGAGAAGGATACCTTTGTTGCTCACGGAGCATCACTTATGCTTAAGGAAAGATTTGATTCAGATAAGACAGTCGTTCCTGTTTGTGAAAGTTGCGGTGTTATCGCAATCCATGATGAATTCAAGAATAAATCATATTGCCCTATCTGTGGCGATAATGTGATCATAAATAATATTGAACTGAGCTATGCTTTCAAGCTAATACTTGATGAATTCAAGTCATTATGTTTATATCCAAAGCTACAGTTAAAGAATAAATATTAAGGTAAAACTAAAATGAACGAAAACATGTATGTCCATAAACAGGTCAAGAGTATTGTATTTGGAGTATTAAGTCCAAAGATGATCAAGAAGATGGCTTCTGCAAAAGTAGTTACGCCTGAACTTTATGATAAGGAAGGTTACCCTGTTGACGGTGGTCTAATGGATATTAGATTAGGAGTAATTGATCCTGGTTTAAAGTGTAAGACCTGTGGGAGCAAGCTTAAAGAGTGCATCGGTCATTTTGGTTATATTGAACTGGCAAGACCTACTGTTCACATAAAATTTGTTAATATCATTCTTTCACTATTAAGATCATCATGTAAAGACTGCAGTAAACTTCTTTTACCAAAGAATAAACTTGCGCATTATAAAGAAGTCCTTGAAGAGATCGGTAAGACTCATGGAGCAAGTGAGAGAAGAAGAAAGATAAAATCAATAATTACTGAGTTAAAGACAACAACTAAATGTCCTCATTGTAAAGCAAGACAGTCAAAGATTATTATTGAAAAACCAACCACTTTCGTGGAAGGTGATAAACGTATTTCTCCAATTGAGATAAGAGCAAGACTTGAGAAGATAAGTGATGAGGACGCTGAGTTATTTGGACTTAATACAAAAGCAGTAAGGCCTGAATGGATGATCCAGACTGTTCTGCCAATACCTCCTGTAACCATGAGACCTTCAATCACTCTTGAAACCGGTGAGAGATCAGAAGACGATCTTACACATAAGCTTGGAGATATAGTACGTATTAACCAGAGACTTTTCGAAAATATCAACGCAGGCGCACCTGAAATCATAATTGAGGATTTATGGGACTTGCTACAGTATCATATTACAACTTTCTTTGATAATGCAGTTGCACAACTACCACCTGCACGACATAGATCAGGGCAACCATTGAAGACAATCACTGAGAGAATCAAGAGCAAAGAAGGACGAATAAGGCATAACCTTGCAGGTAAGAGAACAAATTTCTCAGCAAGGACAGTTATCAGTCCTGATCCAAGACTGGACATTGACGAAGTCGGTGTTCCTAAGATAATTTCAATGAAACTTACTGTTCCTGAAAAAGTGACCGAATGGAACATGAAGTATCTTAAAGAGTTTATTGAGCGTGGTCCTGATGAATATCCTGGATGTAATTATATTATAAGGCCTGACGGAAAAAGGAAAAAGATAACTGATGAAACAAAAGAAGCATCACTTGAAGAGATTCAGCCAGGCTATTCAGTTGAAAGACATCTGATGGATGGGGATATTGCTTTGTTCAACAGACAACCAAGTCTACATAGAATGTCAATGATGGCTCATAGGGTTAGAGTATTGCCAGGTAAAACCTTCAGACTTAATCCAGCCGTTTGTGTACCTTATAACGCTGATTTTGACGGAGACGAGATGAACCTTCATATTCCTCAGACAGAAGAAGCACGATCTGAAGCAGAGATTCTGATGCAGGTGAGAAACAATCTTATCAGTCCAAGATATGGTCTAAGTATTATTGGATGCACACAGGATGCTTTAACAGGAAACTATATGCTTACAAGAATTCCTGAGATGTCAAGAGAACAGGCAATTGATTTATTATCTTCAATTGGTATAACCAATTTCAAAAGATTACCTGATAAAGAAACTGTTTCAGGCAATGACGTCTTTAGCGTGTTATTACCTAAAGACTTCAACTTCAATGGTAAGACAAAGACAGATGAAGATGTTATAATCAAGAGCGGAAAAATAATAAGTGGATTCATGGACAAAGCAAACCTTGGTCATGAATCTGGATTATTATTGAGAAATCTTCATAAAATTTATGGTTCACAGAGAACACTTAATCTAATAAGTAAAATGTACCGTTTGGGTATTGTAGCTTTACAGAAAGAAGGTTTTTCAGCTGCTATATCAGATACAGACCTTCCAGAGATTGCTAACAATAACATAAAAGAGACTATTGAGAAAGCATATGAAGAAGTCGATAAACTTATTGAACTTTTTAATAAGAAAGAACTAGAAGTGTTCCCTGGAAGATCCGCAAAAGAAACACTGGAACTTAAGATTCTTGAGATTCTTAACAAAGCAAGAAACAAGACAGGAGAGATTGTAAACGATTTCTCAACAAAACAGACTGCTACTTTGATAATGGCACAATGTGGTTCACGAGGTAATCTACTTAATGTTGCGCAGATGGCAGCATGTGTAGGTCAGCAGGCTATGAGAGGTGGCAGAATTGATAAAGGATATAAGAAAAGAACACTTTCTGCTTTTAAGAGAAATGATCTTTCCCCTGCAGCACATGGATTTGTAAAATTAGGTTTCAAAGGCGGTTTAACTCCCTCTGAATTCTTTTTCATGGCAATGACAGGTCGTGATTCACTGATGGATACTGCTCTGAGAACACCTAAATCTGGTTATCTTTATAGAAGACTAGCAAACGCAATGCAGGATTTAAGGGTTGAGTATGACCATACTGTAAGAGATGCAAGCAAGAAAATCATCCAGTTCAAGTATGGTGAAGACTCAATCGATGTATCAAAATCAGAAAAAGGAAAACTTAATGTCAAGAATATAATCAATTCAGTTATGAACTAATAAAATGAATGCAATAAACGAATACAAGAAAAAACTTCCAAAGCATATAATTGAAGAAGTAAATGCTAACATGCCTAAGGGTGCAAGCAACAAAAAACAGATTGAGATACTGGAAGCTGTATTAAAAGAATTCAAGAAGACACGAATTGAACCAGGTGAAGCAGTAGGTTTGGTAACAGCAGAATCAATTGGCGAACCAGGTACACAGATGACACTTAACACATTCCATTTTGCAGGTGTAGCAGAGATGAACGTTACATTAGGTCTGCCAAGGATAATTGAGATTCTTGATGGTAGAAAACTTTTATCTACTCCTATGATGGAGATACATTTACTTCCACCTTATAACAAGGGAAAAGATATCAAGAAGATTGCACAGACTATCAAAGAGACAAAATTAGGTGAGATCACTTCAGAATTCCTTATCAATATAGCTGAAACTTCTCTTGAAATCAAGTTTCATGAAGAAAAACTTAAAGAACTAAAGCTAGATAATGCTGAGATCGCTAAAACTTTACAGAAATCTTTCAAGAACTTTTCAATTAGGCAGAAAGGAGATGGATTAGTTGTAAAAGCAAAAGGCGAAGAAGACCTTAACCTTTTGTCAACGATGAAAGAGAAGGCAAAAGAAACTTACATCAAAGGTATAAAGGGTATAAAACAAGTCTTACCTGTCAAAAGAGATAATGAATTTATAATCGTGACAGCAGGTTCTAACCTTAAAGAAATCTTTCAGAATAAATATGTTGATACTACAAAAACTATATCTAACGATGTATTTGAGACAACTGATATATTAGGTATTGAAGCTGCAAGACAGCTTATCATTGATGAATTGTATAAAGTTATAGTAAGCCAAGGTCTTAACGTAGACATAAGGCATATCATGTTAGTAGCTGACACAATGTGTGTGGGTGGTAGAGTTAAGGGCATTACAAGATACGGTGTTGTAAGCGAGAAAGCAAGCGTACTTGCAAGAGCATCATTTGAAACACCTATTAGACATCTTATTGAAGCAAGCATTGTTGGAGAGACTGACAAGCTTAATTCCGTAATTGAAAATGTAATGCTTAATCAAGCAGTACCGATTGGTACTGGTTTACCTGGATTAATAATTAAGGAAGGCAAGAAAAAGTAAATAAAATGGCAGAAACAAAAACCACGTATAATACTTCAAAAGACATAAGAAAACTGATAACAAGCAAGAAACTGATTATTGGATCAGATAGAGCGCTTAAACTACTTAAACTGAATAAGTTGTCACGTATACTATTGTCTTCTGGTTGTTCTAAAAAGATCAAATCAGAGATAAAACATTTAGCAAATTTGCAAAAGCTCGAAATAGAAGATCTTAGATATAATAATGAAGAGTTAGGTACAATCTGTAAGAAACCATTTCCTATCTCTGTTCTAAGTATTCTTAAAGAATGAGGAAAAATAGAAAATTCTTATGTTCATAAAAAAGTTTTTTGCTATCGATTAAAGTGACAAAAATAATCTATGACATAAACCTGATGAAGTTTATGTCAATATTCGAAAATGTGACCAGAGCAGAACTGAAAGACTGCTTTATAGATAAAAACGATAACCTTGTTTTTATCGTTAGAGAAGATCAGATTGGAAAAGCCATCGGCAAACAGGGTACAAATGTTAAACGACTTAAACAATTATTAAATAGAAAGATTAAAATAGTAGAATTTAACTCCAATTTGATACAATTTATCAAAAATCTTGTGTATCCTTTAACTCTAAAAGAGATAAGGGATGATGATGGTATCGTTATCTTGGTTGGTAACGATACAAAGACAAGGGGGCTTCTTATCGGAAGAGAAGCTCAAAACTTAAGAAGTCTTGAAACGACTGTGCGAAGATATTTCACAGTTGAAGAAATAAAAGTTGAATAAGAATGGGTAAAAAAACACGCGGATTAAACGCAGGAAACAAATTGTCTAAAACTCGGGCTACTCATAGGTGGTCTGATAGAAAGTACATGAGAAAGATACTTCATCTTAAAGAGAAATCTGATCCACTTGAAGGTAATTCACAGGCTAAAGGTATTGTGCTTGAAAAAGTACAACTTGAAGCAAAGCAGCCAAACTCAGCTATGAGAAAATGTTGCAGAGTCCAACTTATCAAAAACGGTAAACAGGTTACTGCTTTTATGCCAGGAGACGGCGCTCAGAAACTGATAGATGAACATGATGAAGTCATTATAGAATGTATCGGTGGGAAAATGGGAAGAGCAAAAGGAGATATACCTGGTGTAAGATGGCAGGTAATAAAAGTCAATGATCAGAGTCTTAATGCCTTAAGAAGAGGAAAAATTGAGAAGGCACGTAAATAAACCTAACTAAAAAAATGTCAGAAGCAAAAGCATTCAATCGGTGGAGTACAGACGGAATAACAGTAGAAGATCCAGGTTTAGTTAATTATATCTCACTTGAACCAAGGATTGTTCCTAAAACAGGAGCAAGATATGCAAAGAACAGATTCCACAAATCAAAAATTTTTATTGTTGAAAGATTAATAAATAAATTAATGGTGCCTGGACATGTTGGTAAGAAACACAAGAAATCAAGCAGTCATTGCACAGGTAAAATTCATTCTGCTTATGACATGGTTGAAAGAGTATTAGAATTAATTGAACAAAAAACCAAAGAGAATCCTATTAAAGTTCTTGTTAAAGCTATTGAAAATGCAGCACCACGTGAAGAAATAATCACAATTGAATATGGTGGAGCGCGTTATCCAAAAGCTGTTGAATGTGCGCCTCAGAGAAGAGTTGATATAGCACTTAGGCATTTTACCCAGGGTGCTATCGGAAAATCATTCAATACAAAGAAGCAGGAAATAACTGCTTTGACTGAAGAGATAATGCATGCATATACTCTTAGTCCACTGTCAAATGCAATCACAAAGAAACAGGAAGTTGAAAGACAAGCTGATTCTTCAAGATAATTAAATTTATTTTTTCTTATTAATTTTTATAATAATAATATTAACTATAATAATTAACAATAGAATTCTTTATCTCATGAACTGATTCAATACAGAATTAATTGTTCTAGTATCCCATCCTTGTTTTAACAGAGTTTGTTTAATTCCTTCTTTTGTGTATCCTCTTTGCGCACATGTCTTAACATATTGTTGTAGGTTATATAATTGCGGCGAAGGAGTATGTACCTGATGTGCTCTGCTAAGCTCATGTAATTCCTGATGTTCAGGTGTCTTATGCATTTTCCTATAAAGTTCAAAGCCAATTATGATTAATAATATGCCTCCAGCGGTTAAGAGATAAGGTAGTAATTCTATTCTTATTCCACGGATGTTTGAATATTGTTTTAGTTCAATACCATGTCTTTCAGAAGCAGCTTTGATTATACCTACATTCACTTCTTCTTCTCTTAAGTCAACCTTTTTTCTGTTAAGAAGATCCATCACTTGCTGAAACTTGTGTTTATCATCTTTGACAAGGTTAAGAATATTTTTTAGCTTTTCAGATTGTTGTTCAGACAATGCAAAAATTATAGGATTAATCAATAGAAAAACAAATATTAATATCACTAATGATTTTCGCATAATCCACCTCTTTTTACATTTAATTGGTGTTTTGAGTTTAAATAGTTTTCTGTTTAGTAAAACATTTTAATTGATTAGGTCTGCATATAGTTATGGTTGCATGGATTAGTCTTATACCTTTTGAGATTTATATATTATTTATAACGATTCTCTTCTTTTCATTCAAAGAAATAAGACCAATCAAGATAAATAAAAAACTGATCTTATTGTTTGTTATTGCATTGGTAGTGAGAATGAGTGTTTTACATACTCACTTGATTTATCTTGACGAGCCTGCATATAGTGTTGTTGGAAAGAACATGCTTTTGTATAATAAGGCAGCTCAAGATGTGTATTTAGGTTCTACGGTTGACTTCAAGAGCACAAAGACTTATCCAGGATGGAGCTTTGTCTTATCAATTGCTTACTTCTTGTTTGGCATTAGCGACAAAGTTGCTATTAATTTAACAGCCTTGATTGGATCTTTAACAGTCTTTCTTGTTTTCATACTCTCCAAAAGACTTTTCATGAAAGAATCAATAGCATTGTGGTCTGTATTCATCTTTGCATTGTTGCCATTGCATGTAATATGGTCAGCTGCATCCGATACAATTATCTTTGCTATATTTCTTACCTTGCTTTTACTTATTATCCGGGATAAACTTTTAACAGCACTCTTATTTGGTTTTCTTATCCAGACAAGACCTGATTATATCTTTATATTTCCCTTAATATTGCTATATTGGTTTTTATTTGATAAGATCAAAATATTACCTTTCCTTGTCTTGATTCCAATAATACCTTTTTATCTATATTCATTATTAAGCATTCCTGATTCTTTACAGGCTGGATCTTATCTTGAGATACTTAGTTTTACAGATACTCAGTTTTACAGATACTCAGTCTGTGATTATGCTCGGAATATTATTTATCGGAATTTTTGCAGCACTTAAATACAAGAAGGCATTATTGTTCTTGATATCATTATATCTTGTTCCAACATTATTTTATATTGCATGGGGTGGACTGATGAACAGCAAGGTGCTGCTTCTGAATTACTTGTGCTTTGTATTTATTCAGGGTTTGGGAATTAATTATCTTGTGCGTAATAAATTTATCAAATACTTATTCATCATCTTCATTCTGTTATCTTCATTCTTCTTAATCAATAAGCATTATATTAACATGGAAGGAGATTATCAGATACTTTCAACTATTGTCCCTGGCAAGATTAAAACAAACTGTTATGTAATTGCAATTGATGAAGATGCAATGATACTGTCAGCTGGTTCCTTGATAAAAACAATACCTCTTAGTCTTGATATATTGAACAACGCTGATAAATTTATTGAGAATCTAAATAGTAAATGTCTGCTTTACTATGAAGGTATGTATTGTACAAATTCTAAGAGACCAGAATGTGATGTAGTTCATGAAACTTTTAATCTTAAGAAAGTTCAGAGTTTTAAATACGGTGAAGCAAATTATTCGTTATACAGGTTAAACAGCAATATTTAAATACTATCAAGTCCAAATAACTATTAATCCATAAAAAGAGGTATTATGAAATATATTTATATCGGGATCTTTGTGTTTCTTATTCTAGTTAGTAGTTGTGCTACTAGGGAAGGCCTTATAGAAAAACCAAAGATGATAGAAACGCCTGCATTCATACCTCCTGCGGAAGAACCAGGCGATCAAGCAGATGAGATTGCAATCATTCCTGCACAACAAGCAGTACCGATTAAGTCTCCTCCTGCTGTAGAGACAATTTTACTTAAGGACCGGTCAGCAGAACCATTTAACTTAATCATCACAACAGGAACAGTTGTCACATTCAAGAATGTAGGCACTAATGTGCATAGAATAAGGATTAACGATGATCTTTACTTAAGTGATAGGATTGAACCAGGTGATTCATTTTTATACACTTTTGAGGATACTGGTACTTTCATTTATCGAAGTATCTGGAGTGGCGCTGTTAATGGTGACATTACTGTTGTTGAGAAGAAAGATCTTATAACTGGCAGAGTTCCATCACATGTAAACTTTGATAGAGAAGGCTTTTTTGATATAATTAACGTGCTTATAATGTCGGTCTTGATTGGTATTGTAGCTTCTTATCTGACTTCTAGAAAAGACTATTGATTGTTTAAGATAATTATTTATCTAACTTAGGAATTACTTTGTAAGCAATTATAGCACCAATCACAATCACTGACCAGAACGCTACCATGTTATTTCTTCCCATAGCAAGAAGTACAAAATTAATAATCACGGCAATTATTGTAACAACTGAAACTATCTTTTTAGTATTCATAGTATTTCGATCATCTCCCCTATCTTTGTTTTAAGTGTGTATAGTTTTGCAGGTCTGTGTGCAACATCACTTAACATCTCATTTGTTTCTTTCAATATGTTCAAAGCAAACATTTTCTTACGGAAATTCCTTTTATCAAAACTCTTGTCAAAAACAATCTCATAGATGTTCTGTAATTGTGTAAGTGTGAATTTCTTAGGCAATAGCTGAAACGCTATTGTTGTATATTCCAGTTTCCATCTAAGCCTTTTTTTAGAATAATCAATCATCTCGTTATGATCAAACGCAAGCTTTGGTAGATCATTAACTGTAAACCATTTGACTTCTGATGCATCGGTTGTTGCTTTCAATTCAACACCATCTGAATTGATAAGCGCAAAATAAGCGACAGTGATAACTCTTGTTCTTGGATCCCTGCCTGGTTTCCCAAAAGTATAAAGCTGCTCAAGATAGACATCTTTCACGTTAGTCTCTTCCATAAGCTCACGCTTTGCAGCATCTTTTAGATCCTCTTTCATGTTTATAAAACCGCCAGGAATAGCCCATGTATCTCTGAATGGCCATGATTTCCTCTTGATAAGCAAAATTTTTAAATTATTATCTCTTATTGAGAATACCACAATATCAACTGAAACGCTCGGTTTTTCATATTTAGTTATATCATAACTTTCCTTTGTTGAATCATATGGCTTTAGCTGTTTATAATATTCATCAATGAATTTGTGATGTTCAAACGCAAGCTTTGGTAGTTTATGCCTGTCAAATATGGTCTGTTCTGTTACATATTCACCTATTTTTAGTAATCCTTTAATCTTTTCAACATCAGCAAATATGTGTATTGCAAAAACAGTAGTATTGCCACCTCTTGGGTCTGTGCCAGAGTCATAGGTCTTTATCTGGTGAAGTGTTGTCTTATGTTTAAGTCCTTCAATGGAAATCTTGCCTGCTTCATCAAACTCTGCATTAAGATTAAGTCTTTCTTTAAGAACCCTTAATACTGCATTCTGGAGTTCTTCGTACTGTTTTTGCTGGCATCCTGGTAATGCCCAATAACCACTAAATGGTTCTTTATCACGCTTGACTAGAATTACATGAGTATTGTTTATGTCAACAATACAATCAACAGAGTTAACAGATTCCATTTTATAATATTTAATTAGTGTATTGTGTACAATAATATTTAAACATTTGGATTCTCAATGACTTTAAGTTTATTATCAGAAATTTTGAATGCCAATACATCCCCTTCATTAACATCATATCTTTCTATAGAATCTATGGATAATTCTGAAGGATCATGTGTCCAGTAAACTAATCTTAATTCTTCTTCATCCATGACAGTATGATTAAGCCATCTATATTCACAATCTTCACCGCCCATTGGTTCTCTTGTTATAGTCCTTAACATCCGCGCTTCTTTAGGGAACGCTGATGTGATTGTAGGATATAATCCTGATTTAACTTGTGGTAAATATAATCCTGCGTTCCTGTACCATGCTCCTTTTCCTGCTCCTGCTCCTGTAGCAACCAATATTCCAGTAGCTTTTTGCTCTTCTTGTTCATCATTTAACCTAAGAAGATATCTGCTCATCATATCGGTTGTTTTTATTGTAAGTGCAAGAGTGCATGTAGTATCTTCTAGTCTATTACCATTTAATGTTGTTGCTGTCTTTGTCCAGTATTCTGCTTCAAAATTACCTTTTACAATATCACTAATGTTTTTTTGTAATGAGATGTAATCAAAATTAAGAAGCGCGCCATGGCTTGTTTGTGTATCAGAATTAACTCCTACAAAATAAGCATCTGGAAAATAAAAAGCACATTTCTGAAAAAAGTTATCTCCTCCTATTGAAATTATCGTGTCCAATTCAGGAACTTTTTCAGCATCATCAATATTAATCATATCAATTATTTCGACATCTCCTACTGCATCTAATATAGACTCAATGCTTCTTATCTGTCTATCATGGCTTGAAAGGATTCGTTTTACATCTTGACCTTTTTCACTGTACTGTTTACATAACTCATCCTTTGACATTCCAGTTCCTAGCATGTCCCATTCAAGCTTTGAATGTTTAGCAGCAATACCTATCATCTTAGTAAAACCCTGCTTCCTTTCTTCTCTCAGCTGATCTGAAATAATGTGATGTTACAGGAGTCCTTAATTCAAACCCAATCGCCCTTCTTGTGACTTTTGGACATAATGGTGCAACAACTCCTTTGAATCTCATGATCTCGTTTCTCGTAATGTATTGTGTTGTAAGTTTCTCGAATTCGTCTGGGGTGAACTTATCATAAATGCTTTCGCCTGTGAACTCATCCTGAGGACAATAATGCATGTCAAGCCTTTTTTCCTTGAATGCTTCTACAATATCTGGAACATCAAGTCTACCAAAAGTATAATTATCAAGTATAATTCCTAGTGCAACATAATCAAATGGGTCACCTCCTCCTTTTTCAGGATTTTGTGCGTCTGACAGTTCAGCGCTAGGATTAACATCATAAATCAATTCTTCAGGTATTACTTCTCTACCCATTCGTTCGTTCAATCTTTTTGCGACAGCTTTTACAACCCATTTATCCAAGTCTCCAAGTATCATCAAACTTCCTGCCATGTCACCCCATAAAGTAGTGTAACCTTGTCTTCGCTCATCCTTGTTAGGGTTGACCCATTCAACACCATTATATTCATTGGAAAACACTTTCATCCATTCAGAACGAAGCCTTGCCTGAATATTCTCAGGTGTTACTGGATTATTAAATGCTGAATAGAAAGCATCAATTCCTTCTTCCTTAAATTTCTCTTCAGCTAAGGCATACTCATCCGTTGACATCACTCGCTTTGCATAATTCTTAACCTTTGCAACAAACTCATCCTGTATTGGAATCTCGTTAAGTTCAATGCCTAAGTTATCTGCTACTCTGTGTGCCATCCCTTTTGTTGTATCTGTGTTATATTGCGTTGGGAACGTATAGGTTTCTAACCATTCAAAAGCGCCTGATTCTCCTGCAAGGTAAGCAAGAACAGTACCAACAGAGCTGTCAATTCCTCCTGACATGCTTTCTAGAACTCCATTGCAAGGAGTTTGTTTTACAAACTCTCCTCCCATGTACACTAAAGCATCAATTATCTGGTCAACATAATTATTTACAAAACCATTGCCATTTGTTGCTATCATTCTTTTTTCTTCGCCAGCAATTATTTCGCCAAGTCCAGTTTTAAGATTAATCTTTGCAACTGCAGATTCTTTGGTCCATGGCCTTGTTACTGATATATATTCTCCGTCACTTCCCATCACACTACTTTCACCTGAAAACCCGAAAAGATCATAAACATTATCTCCTACACCAACAAAGTTTGCATCAACTAACGGCAATCCAGTTTCACTAACCCTTGCTTTATTAATTGCATCAATCTTATGGATTTTTCCTGCGTGGAATGGGCTTGCGTTTAACCAGACCAATAATTCTGCACCTTGATCTTTGAATGCTAATGCAGGATTTGCATATTCAATCTTTTCCTTATATCCAAAATCAATTTCTGCCTGTTCAGTATTAATAAATAATCCTTGTTCTTTTAATCCATTGGTAAATGCATTAAAATTCTGGTCAACCATATTAACATAATCTTCAGCCCATTTCATCTCGCAAATACCAACTCCAAGTTTAACCGGTCTTCCTTTTACGTTAATCTCAATCACTGGCAATTGTGTGCCGGGGGTGAACCATCGTTTTTCATCAAATAGAGTATAAGTTGGTAACAGGTTCTTATGGATTACACCCTTAACTTCTCCTTTTTGGAAGACTACTGCAGAATTATATCTTCTTGTCTTGCCGTCATGGCCTTTCTTGTCTGCTTCAAAATCAACATAACCCATGGCAATCGCAATATCAAGATATTTTGTATCCTTAATCAGTCTATCAACTACTTTCTTGTTATTGCTCAAGAATCTGTCCATCTCAAGCTCATCGCCCACTGCATAACCACATGTTGCCATCTCTGGCAGAACAACTAAGTCAACACCATTCGAAACAGAATCCATTATCTTAGACAACATTGTCTGATAATTCTTTTCCATGTCACCCATTGTAATATGGATTGATGTTGCTTCAACAACAATTTGATCAAGTGGTCTTGTTTCCATTTTAGTTCAACTCATAATCTTTGTTTTATTTCGTCACGTTCAGCTGTCCTTTCTTGTATGATCTCAGTAATCTCTGGGCTGTATTCAATCCTGTCATATCTGTTCCATGTTTGGTCTGCTCGAGCAGCCTGTTCTTCAAGTGTTTCAAAATAACTTATCCTTCCATTCTGAAGCAAAGGCACATATAATGGGTTTCCATCAATCTCTTCTCCTCCCTTTGCTACAATTAATGTGCTTCCTTGCTCATAAACCCTTATCGGTCCTGGCAGTGAAAGTTTGCCTGGTGAATCAGAAAACTTGATGCTGCTTTCTACATTCTCATGCTTTGTACTTGTTCTTTTGTATGCAAATGATATGGCATCTCTCGTATTTCCATTTTGGAAGTAACCTCCAGCTCCAACTATTACATCATCAAGGTTTCCGCCTGCTGCTGCATAATCCTCTTTGCTCTTTCTTCCTTTTTCAGGTGTATATCCATCCTCAACAATATGCATTGAGTCAACTCCTGCTTCTTCACTCATCTTTTTCCATACCAATTGTTGTCCAAGTATATCTCCTGAGTCAAATCTCGGCATTATAATTTTACCTGATGGTGAATATTCTAACTTCATTTTTAGCACCATTGGCAGTCCGCTTTTTATAGTATCAATTATATCTGGTAACAATGCGGACTTTTCATTATGTTCAATAAAATCCCTGAACGCTTGTTCTTGTGCTTCCTCTAAAGATAAGCCATCTCTTTGGTATGCCATAATATATTCATGGCCAACAGTACCGATTGAAGTGAAATTATCTCCAAACAGATAAACTGCTTCGTCATTTGAAGTATATTCATAATCTCCTCCTACTTTAAGTGCCATCATCAACACAGCATGATCAAGGCCGTTTCTCGCGCCCCTATAACCAAACTCAGCAAACTTTTCACCAACTGCTTCTTTCATAAGTCGTGCTTTTGTTGCAGCAATCACTGGTGCGTAACCGTTAAGAACATGTGGTTCAATATGTGAAACTAATGCACCTGGTCCTTCAACAGACATTAAAGGGACATGCATAGGCACATCACTTCCATCTTGCGTTTTAACAAGTAATGTTTGTCCTCCTGGTAAGCCATATATGTCTAATGGAAAGAATCCATCATTCTCAAGAACAGCATCCCATATTCCTGTAGGAAATTTTCTAATCTCGCTTGCATACCTGAATTTTCCTTCAGCTTTCCGAACTTCTTTCTCATCAACTTTGGTGCCAAACCATGGATATAACATCCGCTCTAAGCCTGCGTTGATTAATCTTCCATCTGCTCCCTCTTCATTAAGGGCTCTTCTTGCAGCAAGTGAGTATGTGGCTGGCAGATTGAATATTTCTCCGCTATCTCCCATTGTTCTTTTATAAGTATCAGTGGCTGCCGGTCTATTTACTGGCTTTAATTTGTTCCAAAACTCTATTTGATCTTCATTTAATGCTAAGGGTAACATACCTTCAATATCTAGTGGTGCGCTTTCGTTTCTCATCTCATTGCCTCCAATTGAATCAATCGTTTATCTTCACCCTTTTTCTGTACATATTCTTTACATCTTTGGCTTATGTCAAACAAAGTATTGGCTTCTTCTGTCCAACCATCTGTTAACATACCGTTTGAATAAAATATCAACTGCCTATGGCCTTCTTCTTCAGGACCAGTTGTCAAACAATCTGTCAGACACAAGTTTTGGCCTTTGTATAAATATACTGTTGCTCCATGCATAAGTTCTTCAATAATATAATCTTTATTTTGTTCAACATATTCAACTATTGCTGCCTCTTGTTCTTGTGTTAATTCATTATCTTTTACAAACTGGGCAGTTTCTGGAGAATAAGTTTCTCCATATGGTTTTCTAACAGGTCTAACAGATAATTATTCAACATCATTATCTTTTGCAAACTGGACAACTCTCTCAATATCAGATGGGCTTTCAACACGATCTTTCATCATTGTGACTGATAACCTAACATTATATCCAATGTCATGCAACATATCTATTGTCTTGCTAAGATCTGGATATTCCTCCTGGTGAGGATTATAAAACTCGTGGTTGACTTCTGCATCCACATCAACTATTGATAGGCTTATTAAATCCAGACCATTATCATACCACTTTTGCAACCATCCTTTTTCCTGAAATTTAGGGTGTTGCATAATAAGTCCGTTACTTTGCATCTCTCGATCAAGATGATATCCTGGATTATTCTCAGCAAGGTGTTCGTTTATCCTTGTAAGGTAATCATCAATGTGCTGTGGGAACAAAGTGGGCTCACCCTTGCCTGTGAAAAGCACTGCTTTTGCATCTCCGTTTATTGAGGTCTCTAAAGCTATCTTAAAGTTTTCCCAATCAACTTCAGTGAAATTGAATGCAGTATAGAGGTCTGGGTCAGTTGTCATTAAAGAAACACAGTCAGGACATTTTGCGTTACAGGCCATTGTGCCTGCTACAATGCTTAAAGTTTGTACTTCTCCAACATACTTATCCATCAACTGTTCTTCAAGTGTTTTTTCCATTTTTTATACCTTCATATCTTTGATGATTCTATTTACTTAGTTCAAGCATCTTGTCTAATGACCTTTCTGCTTTAACTCTTATATCTTCAGGGACAGTTATCTCTGGCTGTTCCGTCCTTAACGTGTCAAGTGTGTTGTAGATATTAATCATCTTCATATAAGTACACATCTGACATGGTCCAATTAGTTCTTTATCAGGGAACTGTTTCTTTATGGTTCCTGCTAAACCACATTCTGTCGCAAGCACATAAGCTGGTGCATCTGTTCCTTCAATGTACCTTATCATGTCACTTGTTCCTCCATGCATATCAGCATCTCTTAGAACATCAGGATGACATTCATAATGAGCTAACACTTTTACATCAGGATTCTCTAAGCGTGCTTGTATAATGTCATACGGTGAAAAGGTTTCATGCACAACACAAGTACCTTCCCAAATCAATATTTCTTTATCAGGTATCTCTGTCTTAAGGTTAGCCCCCATGTAAGCGTCAGGCAGAAATACTACCTGCTTTTGTGGTAACTCTGCAATTATCTTTGGCGCGTTTGCTGAAGTCACACATACATCAACCTCTGCCTTGACCTCAGCTGTTGTGTTGATATAAGTTGCAAAAGCAGCATCAGGATACTGTTTCCTTAGGTCTCTTACTTGTTCAGCAGTTATGCTTTCTGCAAGTGAACAACCAGCTCCAAGATTTGGAAGTAGAACTTTCTTTTGCGAGTTAAGTATTTTAGCAGTCTCTGCCATGAAATGAACACCGCAGAACACAATCAGGTCAGCGTCAGTTGCTTTTGCTTCCTTGCTTAGGTCTAATGAGTCTCCTATGTAGTCAGCAATACCTAGTTTTAGTTCATCTCTCATATAATAATGTGCAAGTATGACTGCATTCTTTTCTTTCTTTAATCTGTTGATCTCGTCAACCGCATCAAGCACATTCTCAAGGTCTGACTCAGCAACCCTTCCATGTTCTTTAAAGTAATTACCTAACTCTTCTCTACTCATTATCTCATTTTTGATAGCCATTTTCTTAACCTCCTAACCTTTTGATTCGGTCAACTCCACCAATTGATTCAATATATTGCTTTGTTGATTCAGGGACAAGTCTTTCCCATCCCTCATCATTCTTTATTCCATCTCTAACCATTGTAGCAGATAAATGCCCTTCTTCTGTAGGGCTGGCTCTGCTTATGACATAAGTCGCATAATTCTTTTTATAATCTGTAAAACATTTCAGTGTATCTGGATTGCCTGACAATACCATCGTGTTTTTCTCACTGCAACCAGTTACTCTTTCAACATGCGCTGCATAATTCTCAGAGTCATTTATATCTGGTATGTCATATATTTCAACAGGCGTCTGGAAATATTCAAGCTCAGGTAACCACATCTGTTTAACTTCGTCATAAGTGAATGGATTCCTCTCAGACCTTCCGCACGGGTCTGTTCCAATCCCTAACAATATCTTCTCTAGATCAATTTGATCTACACGTTTCATCAACTCAACATGAGCTATTGTTAATGGTTGAAACCTGCCAATTACCAATCCCTTCATTTTAGATATTCCTCCAAAAATATGTCAACTATTTTAGGGTGATG
>Ga0187833_10002206_pt1 | contig 21241 bp, 39 predicted proteins | sample ETNtaG_37_FD_167968 | JGI IMG/M metagenome (GOLD analysis project Ga0187833, IMG submission 167968) | Marine microbial and viral communities from oxygen minimum zone, Eastern Pacific Ocean - ETNP2014_SV_400_PacBio MetaG (Illumina Assembly) | ecosystem: Environmental > Aquatic > Marine > Hypoxic...
CGAAGATTCTTTGCCCATTAAGAACTATATAACTAAGATATTGCCTGAAGCGAAAGTTGAGTTAGTTAGAGAGAAATTATTAAACCCAGTGTTATCTAAATTGAAAGTGAATATTGAAGGCAGATATACATTATAGAATTTGTCTGGAGTTAATTATGTCAGAAATAGTTTACATATCAATCTCAACGTTCTTTCTTTCTGCTTCGGTGATTTTTAAGTAGTCTTGTTTTTTTCTTCCGAAGAGGTTGAAGAATAGGTTTCCTGGGAAAGTTTGTGATGCGTTTTCTAGGTCTAGGATTGAGTCGTTGTAGTATTGTCTTGAGTAGGCTACTTTGTCTTCTATTGCTGAGAGTTCTTGTTGAAGGTGTAGGTAGTTTTGGTTTGATTTTAGGTCTGGGTAGTTCTCGGCTATTGCGAAGATTGATTTTAGTGCGTTTTGTAGGTTGTCGCCGGCTTTTACTTTGTCATTTAAGTTTGTTGAGCTTAGAAGTTCTGATCTTGCTTTGTTAACAGAGTCGAAGACTGATTTTTCGTGTTTGGCGAAGCTCTTGACTGCTTTTACTAAGTTAGGGACTAGGTCTGCTCGTTTTTTTAGTTGAACGTCTATTTGGGCTGAGCTGTTTTTGATTCTGTTTTCTAGGGTTACGAATCTGTTGAAGTAGTAGATTAGTGTTAGGACTGCTAATGCGATTACTGCGATTATTACCCAAGTTAGTGTTGCTACCATGTTATTGGGAGTTAGGAGGGGTTTATAAATTTGTTGTTGATGGGCTTATGTTTGGAATGTGAGCTAGATGTTGGGAGGGTTTGGGGAGGTTTGGGAGGGTTTGGTTAGTTTTGGCAAGGTTTAAAAGATATGGTTTGTTTGTTTGTTTATGGAAAGGGTTCGGATAGTTGAGATTAGTGTTTTGGTTTTGGTTTTGGTTTTGTTGGTTTTTGGGTTTTATTTTATTAGTAGTGGAATTACTAAACATACTGGGTTGTTGGTTGAGGATGTTGATGATGTGTTGGTTGAGTGTTTTGAGGGTCGTGGGGTTAAGGTTTATGTGGATAGAGAGGATAGTGGAGAGGTGTTAAAGGGGTTGGATTATTTTGAGTTTTTGCCGTATATGGAGATATTTAATTGTCATAATAGTGTGATTTGTGATGGTGAGGGAGTTGTAGTTGGGGAGTTTAATTACGGGCTGGAGATGAGTGTGGAGGAGTTGAGAGGGGTTTTGGGGTGTTGATTAATGTTTTATGGGATGGATAAGTTTATAAATTGAGATGAATTTTTTTGGATATGTTAGAGGGGATGGTCACTGAAGTTTATTCTAAAGAATTTAGATATTCTAAGGGGGAAGTTTATCCTGCACAAAAATTTATAGAGGATAGTGAAGATCGTGTCAAATTCTCAGGTAAATGGTTCTATTACAACTATGAGGGAACTGGATCCATTGATAATAACAACTCGAGTATAACTGTCAATCAAAGAGGAGTAGATTTAGGAAGATTTAGAATTGAAATTATATGTAGTTATCACCCTAGTTTCCCAGAAGTTGATAGGAATCACATTAGAGGTAAAATTAAAAGCCTAGGCCTAACCAGAGAATTAGAGAGTGATAAAACTGTAACCATATAATCAATAACTAGTATCAATCTCAACATCTCCGTCTTTTAACGTGCATTGGCAGGCTAGTCTTTCGGTTGGATCTTCGGGGAACATGTCTTTTTCTTGTTCGTTTTTTTCGCTTAGGTTCTCGTTTCCTTCAAGGACCTTGATACGGCAAGTTCCGCAGATTCCGTCTTTGCATCCGAATGGGATGTTGAATTTATCTTCGCATACTTCTTGGATTGATTCTCCATCTCTGGATTCTTCTTCTTGATGTGGATCTTTTAAAGTTATCTTTCCCATTTTATGTTTAGATTTTTATTTTTATGGTTCCTCCTTTTATTTTACATTGGCAGGCTAATCTTTTGTTTCCAGATAGGCCCATATCTTCTTCTTGTTGATTTCTATCTCCTAAGTTTTCCATTCCTTCTTCTACTTCGATTAAGCAAGTTCCACAAACTCCCTTTTTGCAACTGAATGGGATTCCTAGAGTTTTGCAGGTTTCTTTAATAGATGATCCATCCTCTAATTCTCTTTTGTTGTTATCTAAAATTATTTTAGCCATTATTTATTATTTCGTTTTGAGTATATAAGTTTTTTTGTTGTAGAATTTGATTAATTTAATGGTTATTCTTTTTTTCTTTCATTTTTTTCTTCATCAGAGTTTGGTTTTGAATCTGAGCTTGAATTAGACATAGTTTCTTGCCTTGAATCTGAGTTTCTGTTTAATTTTTTGTCTTCTGTGAGTTCGATTGAGATCCCGCCGGTTATTTTTACTATGTAGTTGTAGATGAAACCTATTATGTATCCGGTTATGAATCCGCCTATTGCGTAGCCTAGAGGGTATAGTAAGAATACTTGGGAGTTTGTGAGGGTTAGTACTGTGGGGTTTATGGAACTTATGAAGTTTGACGAGTTTTTTAAGATTAATAGAAATATTGAGAATAGTATTCCGAAGACTAAGTAGATGAGGGCTAAGTTGTAGCCGAGTGATAAGGGATTGATTTTTTTGATTTGTTGCATTATCTAGGCGCCTCTTTATCTTATGAATATGGAGTTAGTATATAAATTTATTGATGGGGATGTGTTCTTTGTTTTTAGGGTTAGTTCGGAGTTCATAAATTTTTTTAAAGTGTTAATTGTTAGTTGTTTGATGAATATTAAGAGAGTTAAGCAGGGATCGCAGATTACGTTTTATAACGGGTTGTATATGATTCTTTTGGGGTTGTATTTTATAATTTTTATTAATTATAATATGAGGGGGAATTTTGGGGCGGTTTCGGAGTTGTGGGGGTTTTTTTCTAAGTTTAATTCGGATATTGCGTTTATTTTTTTGTTGTTTAATGTTATTATTGGGATTTTTCTGATAACTCATGGGATTAATATTATGTATCTTTCTGATTTTATATATAAGCGGAAGGAGAAGATGGCTTGGGTTATTTTGTTTACTTCGGGGATAATAAGTTGGGCGGGTTTGTTGACGATAATGGTTTTGTTTAGGAATTGGTTGTTGATCGTTTTGTCGTTTGTTGGGTGGTTGAGTTTTGTTATTGGGATGTTGTTGCCGATTAGGTATTATCTGGAGAAGAAGTATAGGGAGTATTGATTTTGTGATGGGTTTGTGTGGTTCTTGCCTATGTCTAAGGTTTGATGTGAGAACGTGAAAATTGTTTAGGGCAAGCTTTAAAAACATACTTCTTTACTTATTTTCATAGATAGTGAGAATGGCATCGAAAGTAAGAATAAAGTTGAAGAGTATGAAGATTGAGGATCTGAATAAGATTTGTGGTCAGATTAGCGATATAGCTAGTAAGCTGGGTGTGCCTATAAGTGGGCCTGTGCCGTTGCCGACGAGGAAACTTAAGATAACGACTAGGAAGAGTCCTTGTGGAGATGGAACGGCTACTTTTGATAATTATGAGATGAGGATTCATTCTAGGGTGATTGATTTGCCTGCAGATGATAGAGTTTTGCATGCGGTTATGAGGTTGTATGTTCCTAGGAATGTTACTATTAAGATTGAGATGAAGGATTAGTTATTCTTGAAAGAGGTCATCTAAATATTTGTATACCCAATAATTAAGGTAAAACTATGAATAATTTTTATTTGATAGCATACTATACCGAAGATAGTGGTTTTTCATATGCTGTACTAGAAAATGGACAGAATAGTACTATGGCGGGCACAGGAATAAATAGTTTGGAAAGATTATCTAAAGTAATTGAGGGATCTAAGGAGTATATTCCGCAGGATATACCTGTTAGTGTTATAAACATGGTTCCAGAAGGATCAAAGGGTAGGCGTCTTAGTGGATCTAGTGAGAGAGATCTTAGTCGCATTTTATTAGAAAAACAAGATTAATCCCTAATCCCATAAACATTCCCTGTTTTTTTCATATTTTCTAGTATTTCTTTGTTGGCTTTTGGTTCTTTATTTTTTGAGACTAGGAGTTGTCTGGCTTTTTGGAAGGCTTGGCATAAATTGGTTTGTTGTTCGCAGGCTTTGCATAGATTGCAATCGAAGATTAGGTTTTCGTGATGGTTGTTGGTTAGGAGGATTGCTTTTCCTTTTGGAGAGAATTGGTCTTCTCTTAGGATTCTGAAAACTGCGCATTTGTGGTTTGGGATGCCTTGCTTGAGGGCTTTGTTGGTTATTTCTTCGATTTCTTCTTTTAGGTTATGTTCTTCTATTTTGCTCGTCATCTTTTTGTTGTTCCTCTGGTTTATTTGTTTTATTGAACATGATATCTCTGATTAGATCTTCTTCTGATTTTGAAGTTCTGTCTAGATTGTCGGAGGTGGTAGTTTTTCCTGGTGGGATTTCGGATTTAATATCCGACAGATTATTTTGTTGATTTTCTGATTGGGTTTCTGATTGAGTTTTGAATTGGTTAATTTCTTTTGGAATGTTTTTTGAGAATGATTCGATTTCTTTTTTGTTTTCTGGGTTGGGTTCGGGTTGGAAGGTGTATTTGTAATCTTCTAGTTGATTATTTAGGGAATCTTTTTCGGTATCTTCAACTTTTAATATGAATTGATTCATTTTTTCTTCGGGTTTTTCTGGGTTTGTTTTTTCTTTCTTGACTATGTCGATTAATTTTCCCTTGTTTAATTTAAAAAATGGGTCGTATCTTTGTTTTATTCTTTGTAAGATTTTTCTTCTTAAGGGTTCTAAGATGTTTTTTCTTTTTAGTCCGATTCCTAAAAACGGCTTGCCGGACATTTTTCTGATTATGTTTTTGATGTCTTCTTGAGTTTTGTCGTTGTTTTTGAAAAATGTGTAAATACTATCTGAGGTAAAATCTCCGAAGAAAGGGATTTTGTTTTTGCTGATGAATAATGTGAAATCTTCTAATTTGTTTAGTATGAATCTTGATTCTTCTACTTCGGTGTAGTCGTTTGATCTTAGTTTGTTTATGCTTGATCCTACTAGTTTGTTTATTTTTTTGTATTCATCTCCGATGATTTTGCCCCTGTTTGAGTTGAATAGGATTATTAGATTGTTTTTTTCTGGGAGGCCTATGATTTTTGAGGATGTTGGAGAGTAGAATTTTAATGAGGCTATTTCTTTGTCTATTGCTAATCTTTTACTGACAGTTATTAATTCTTCTATGTCTTCTGATTGGAATATTGATGCTGATCTTTTTGGGATTGGTATGATTTTTATTTTTGCTCTTGTGATTATTCCTGTTGTTCCTTCCATTCCGCAAATGTCTGATAGATCTCCCTTACTAATCTTGGTTAGTTCTCCCCTTCCGTTTATTAATTCGATTTCTTCTAGGTGTTCTTTTATGTTGCCGTATTTTCCTAGGTCGCTTAAAGTGTTTAGTGCTATCATTCCCCCTAATGTGGATTCTGGATTTGTGTGGATCGGGAATTCAAAACCTATTGCTTTAAGCTTTTCGTTTAGTTCTTTTATGGTTACTCCGGATTCTGCATAGATTGTTTTTGTCTTGGCATCAAAATCTATTACTTTTTTGAGTTTTTTTGTACAGATTATTAGAGAGTCGTTGGGAGTTACTGCACCGACGTAGTTTGTTCCGGCTCCTCTTGGGATGATGTCTGATTTTGTGTTTTTTATTAGGTTTATTATTTCATCTTCTGTTTCTGGGAATGTTACTTTTAAAGGGATTCCTTTTATGTTTGAGTTGTCTGATTCGTATAGAATTAGTTCTGATTTGTTAATGTAGTTAATATTGTTCGTCATAATCGTCCTCGTCTTTTAGTTCGTCTTTTAATCTCATATTTGCTCTTGTTTCTGCTAGAATTTTTTCTTCTCCTTCTATTTCTTCTTCATAGATTATCTTTTGAATGTCGAGGGAGTTTGCTATAACGTCAGATAGTTCTAATATTTCTACTCCGGAGTTTTTTGAATTCTTTCTTAATAAGTTGTAATTATCGAAGCTTGTTACAATTATCTTTTTTATTCCGATTCTTTTTGCTTGTGAGATTTTTTCTTTTGCTATTTTATTGGCGAGCTCGGGATTTGTGAAAGGTAAGTTGCCACAGCTTCCGCAACAAAAACAGTCTTCCTCATTGTTGTCGAGTTCTTCGATTTGATAACCTAGAGCTTCTAGGATTTCTCTTGGTTCTTCATATATTTTTGAATGTCTGCCTAGATAGCAAGAATCGTGGAAAGTTATTATTTCCATTGGTTTGTTTTTTATTAGATGGTGTTTTTTTCTTAGTTGATTTAGGATTAGTTGCCAGATGTTGATGGTTTCTATGTTCCAGTCAGGTAGGAATTCTTTGTAGTCTTGTTTGAAGGTTTTATAGCATTTAGGGTCGGTAGTTATTAGTTGAGTTATGTCGTTTTCTTGGAATATGGAGAGGTTTTTACGGGCTTGTTTTCTTGCTTCTTGATCGTAGCCGGCTTCTAAGATTTCTATTCCGGAACATTGGTTTTTTTCTAGTTCTAAGAATTTTATTCCTAATTTGGTGAAGATAAGTTTGTATAGTTCTAGACCTTCTTTGTTTTTGTGATAGGTTGTGCAACCAGGGAAGAATAGTGTGTTGGTTTTTGTGAAAAGATCTAACAGCCCCATTTTAGTTTAGAAGTGAGGGGTATTTTTTAAGGATATATAGTGTGAAAAATATATGTTTTTAAAGGGGTTTGGGTTGGGGAGAGGATGGGTTTGGATGATAGAGTAAATAAGGTGGATAGTCCTTTGGATGAGAAGAGGATTGATGGTTATGTGGATGATTTGGGGGATATGCATATTGGGCGTAGGAGGTATAATGGTGAGGAGAGTCCGTTGAATGAGTCTTTTGAGAGCCTTCATGGTAGAGTTGATCGTTGTGGGTGTTGCCTTGGGATTGTTGGTGGTTTGATGGTCGGAGGATTGGTGATTGGTTATTTAGCTTATAATTATTTTAGTGAGTAGAGTGTTATTTTATTTTAGATTCATAATGTATTCCATTAGCCTAGGATCCATTGAGGTTGTGAAATATTTTTCTAGTTCGTCTGGGTTTACCCATTTTAGTTCTTTGAAGCTTGCTCCAGATTTTTCTTCTCCTCCAACTACCTCGCATAGATAATAAATTAATATGAAGCCTTTATTCTCCTTGAATATTCTTGAGAATACTGATCCTAAGTTTTTTACTTCAAGTCCTGTTTTCTTTTTTATTTCAATTTCTAGACCTTTTTCTAAGTCGATATCTGGATCTGGGAATCCTCCGGGAAAACTCCAGGTTAGTTCTTTAGTAAATGAGTCATCCTCTCTTCTGCCTATGAGAATTTTCCTGGTTTTTGTATCAAATACTACACCTAACGTAGTGATATGAAAGCAGTTTCCATCGTGGTTCTTGTCTTTTTCTAGTGTATTTTCATCGGTCATTTTATAGAATCTAGTTTATCTTTAGTTGTTGAAAGCATATATAAAGTTATGCAATTGGGTTTGAAACTATGTAGTGATTGTAGGGAGTTTTGTTTAAAATGTTATCGGTGATCTGGTTAGGTTTTGTGTAGTTGAGTTGTTAGAAGAAATTTATTTAAGTCATAAAATATTTAGTAGTCTATGGATAAAAATAAGAAGTTGTTAGAAGGGATTGTTGATAATGTTGTGTCTGATAGATATGATGGTCCTGGGATGCCGGATGATTCTTATTTTCCGGATGTTTTTAGTAGAGGGTTTAGGTTGACTAATAGTAGATTTAGAGATCCTAAGAGTGGAGCTATGGTGAATAATATGTTGCCATATATGATTGGGAGGGGTGTTTTGGGATTTAATAATATTTTTGATAAGGAAATTGCTTTGAATTCATTGCAAGGAGATGAGGGTTATAGTTACGAACAGACGCTAGATCATGAGGTAAGGCATTACAAAGGGGATAATGAATATTTGGCTAGAGTTAATACTGGAGATACGTATTCAGGGTTAGCTGCTTAATTATCCTAAGAAAAACCAGAGTCCTAATCCGATTAGTATCAGTATTACTACTGCAATGATTATCCAAAGCCAGAGTTTTGATTTTTTTTCTTCTGGGGGGTTAGCAGGTTGTCCAGGCATAGGTTGTGTTGGTTGTCTAGCCATTGCTGGTCTTGCACTAGTTTGCATTTGTGCTTGAGTGTTGTTTGCCATAATATTTAACCTCCTTTTGATAAAGTAATATTGTTAGTGAAATGTGATTAATAAAGGTTGTTGTAGTTAGGTTTAAATTGGTTGAAAGGTTGAAAGGTTTATGAAAACGTTGTTAGCTAGTAAGAAGAAGAAAATAGTTAGGGAGTTGGGCGAGAATTTTGGGATTGGTAAGGTTGATGGGTTATTTTTGCAATTTGGGAAGGAGAAGATAAGAGTGTATAATGGAAGTTTGAGTAAGGAGGAGTTGATTGGACTTGATAAGAATGTTAGGGTTGAGAATGTTGGATTGTATCTTGCTAAGATTCAGAGTGATGGATTTCGACTGTCGTTGGATGGGTGTGGGTTGTTGAAGAATGAGATTAATAAGAATATTTTGGAGTTGGATGATAGTTGGACTGAGAGGTGGTTTAAGGGAGAGGATCTTGCTATTGTAAGTGATAGTAGTTTGAAGATTTTGAAAAATGGTGGGGATTTTATTGGGTGTGGGAAATCGACTGGGGAGAAGATTACTAATAGTTTGCCGAAGGAGAGAAGGGTTCGGGTTGGGAGTTAGGGGTTGGGGGGTTGAAGGTTTAGGGTAGGGGTTGATGATTTTGATTTGTTGATATTAGTGTTTGATATGAGTTATTTCTTGGAGCAATCGACTTGATGATCGTTAACGATTCCTACTGCTTGAAGATAAGCGTAAATGATTGTGGTTCCAACAAAGCTCATGCCTCTTTTTTTTAAATCGATTGAGATTTTATCGGATAGATTTGTAGAGGCGGGGATTTCTTTCATAGATTTAAATTTATTATTAATTTGTTTGAAATTAACAAATTTCCAGAGATATTTATCAAAAGATCCGAATTCTTTTTGGATTTCTATGAATATTTTAGCGTTTTGAATTGTTGATCTGATTTTGAGTTTGTTTCTAATAATTCCGGGATTATTGAGTAATTCTTTAATTTTCTTTTCATTATATCTAGAGATTTTTTTATAATCAAATTTGTCGAATGCTTTTTGGTAGTTTTCTCTTTTCTTAAGAACGGTGCTCCAAGATAATCCTGCTTGTGCACCTTCGAGAATTAGCATCTCAAATAATTTTTTATCATCATGAACTTCTACGCCCCATTCTTCATCGTGGTATTTGAGGTATAATTCATTATCGAGAGGGGCCCATTCGCATCTTTTCATGATTGAATGTGATTTGGGGATTATATAAATTTATGTTTGTTTTGGGGGTGATTGGAGGTGTTAAGCATAAGTGGCTTTTCTTTCGTTGTAATATAAACTAAGTTCTATAACTTTTCTAATATTGTGTTCAAATACTGTTGCAATCAGATCTATGGCACCCATATCACAATCTGATCTTGCTTTTGCACTATCTAACTCATGATAATTTACAGCGAAAGAATCTATTGCAGGTTTAATTTTATCTTTATTAATGTCGTCTTTAGCAGATCTGTAATAGTTTAATATTTCTAATCTCCTTTTACGGCTTCTAGGGTATAATCTTCTTGCTAAAGATACTACTTTTTTATTTGCTTCTTTTCTTGTCTCGACGCCTTTGTGATTATCCCGCATTGATTCTGCAACTAGGGCATATTGATCAAGAGTTAGTTCTATGTTCTTTTTCATATTTTTTAAAACTTTAAATAGTATAAATAATTTGCTTTTTGATGGATGATAAAGAAATTGAAAGTTATGTTGAGGCTGGGAAGATCTCGCAGGAAGTTCGGGAGTATATTAAAGATGTGGTTCGGCCTGGAGTGAAGTTGGTTGAGTTGGCTGAGAAGATTCATGGGAAGATTGAAGAGTTGAGGGGTAAGTCTGCTTTTCCGGTTAATTTTGCTATAGATGATGTGGCTGCGCATTTTCATCCTAATTTGGATGATGAGCAAGTTGCTCGTGGATTGTTGAAAGTGGATTTTGGGATTCATGTTGATGGGTTTATTGCAGATTCTGCTGTTAGTTTGGATCTTACTGATGATAATGAGCATAAGGAATTGATTGAGAGTGCGGAGTTGGCTTTGGAGAGGGCTCTTGTTTTATTGGAAAAGGATCCTACTCTTGATGAGATTGGGAGTGTGATTCAGGAGGCTATTGAAAGTAAGGGGTTTTCGCCGGTTGTTAATTTGTCGGGGCATTCGCTTGATCGGTATAAGATACATAGCGGGATTACGATTCCTAATTATGGGAATGGGCATGATGCTAGCCTTCCTAGTGGAGGGTTTGCTATCGAGCCGTTTGCGACAACTGGAGAAGGGAAGATTTATAGTGGAGAGGGCGGGAATATTTATGAGTTGATTGAGAAGAAGAGTGTTAGGAGTCCTATGGCTAGGAAGGTTTTGGAGTTTGTTTTGGAGAAGTTTCAGACTTTGCCTTTTTCGATGAGGGATGTTGAGAAGGAGTTTGGTAAGATGGCTAGGATTGCTATGAAGGAATTGGTTAATAGTGGAGTGTTTGAGCATCATGCAATGTTGATTGAGAAAAGTCATAAGCCTGTTGCGCAGGCGGAGCATACGTTTGTTAAGAAAGAAAGTGGTGAGGTTTTGGTTACGACTAGAAGTTGAAGGATTGTAGAATTACGCACGCCCATTAGCTTTATCAACTAGGTATCTTGTAAATGCTATTTCTGGCAGTTCATTAGGAGGTGCAGATACTCTATCCTCCGAATCTGGAAATGCTCCGTAACCTCTTCCAAGATTTACACTCAAGATAATTGCAGAATAAAATTCTCGTTCCATATCCGTCGGTATGGCATCAACTAATCTATTCAATCTTTGCACAAGGTCTGAACTTTCGAAACTCATGATTTATCTTAACTAACAAGGTTTAAAAACATTTAGATGATAATATTAAGATTATTACAGTAAAAATAAATAAAAAATAAAAAAATAATTAATTAATGTTTATAGAGCGTTTTCTTTTTTCTGTTGGTATCTTGGGGATGGAGATTTTTAGTATGCCGTCTTTGTGGTTGGCAGATATGTTTTTTAGATCTGCGCTTTCTGGTAATCTGATTGTTTTGTAGAATCCAGAGTAGCTTTTTAGTCGGCTGTATCTGTGTGCTTTTCCGGGTTGGCAGTTGCAGTCATCTTTTGTGCAACAATCGTCTGATTGTTCTGTTGAATCGTTTGTTGAATCGTCGATTGAATCGTTGGTTGAGCAACAGATTTCTTCTTCGGTTGAGCAACAAGAATTTGCATCGTCCAACAAGTTTTTAGAATCTTTGTTTTGATTTTTTTCGGCTTTTATTACTAAACGTCCGTTGTCTAGAATTTCTAAACTGATGTCTTCTTTGCTTACTCCGGGGATTTCTACTGCTATCTGAAATTCTTTTTCGTTTTCTTTTAGATCGGCCCAGGCCTGTCTGTAGTTTCTAGGCTCGCATTCTAGAGATTGGTTTGAAAAATCTTTCATTCCAAGAGCTTGATTCATTCTTGATCTGACACGTTTCATCTCATTCCAAATTTGATCTTCCCAATTTTGCATTATAGTTTTTCCTCCTTACAATAGTTAGAGTTTGATTAGTTGTGATACTTTTGTTAATACTTTAGAACACCAAATTTCTATTTCTTTTCTTCAGCTAATTTCGGGTTTATCCGAGATAGGCGCTTTGGTTTTCCAATGCGGCTTTAGCTGATCTTAAATAATCTGTTTCGATTTTTCTGTAACGGTCCATGTCGGCTTTAGTGACTGAAGGGCTTACTTTTTTTAGGGCTTCTTCGAAGTGTTTTAAGCTTACTTCTTTGCTTGCTATGTTTTCTCTTAAGGCTAACATGACGGCTTCTCTTACGAATGATTCTACGTCGGCTCCGGTATAGCCTTCGGTTTGATCTATTAGTTTGTTTAGGTTTACATTCTTTGCTAGGGGTACTTCTTTGGTGTGGATTTTCATTATTTGTTCTCTTCCTTCTCTTTCTGGAGAGCCGACTAACAAGATACGGTCGAATCTTCCTGGTCTTAGTAATGCTGAGTCTAGCATGTCGGGTCGGTTGGTTGCGGCGATGACGATTACGTTTGATAGGTCTTCTATTCCGTCCATTTCGGCTAGAAGTTGATTTAGGACACGTTCTGTTACTTTTGTTCCGGATTCCATTCCACGTTTTCCGGCTAGAGAGTCTATTTCGTCGAAGAAAACTATGCAAGGGCTTACTTGTCTGGCACGGTCAAAGATTTTTCTTACTCCTTCCTCGGATTTTCCGACCCACATTGATAATAAGGAAGGTCCTTTTACTTGAATGAAATTTGCTTCGGATTCTTTTGCGACTGCTTTTGCTAAAAGGGTTTTTCCGGTTCCTGGTGGTCCGTAGAGTAATATTCCTCGAGGAGGTTTTATTCCCATTCTTTTGAAAGCGCCCGGGTATTTTAGTGGCCATTCAACTGCCTCAATTAATTCTTGTTGGATTTTGTCTAGACCTCCGACGTCTGACCAAGAAATGTTGGGAGTTTCTACTAGGACTTCTCTCATAGCTGAAGGTCTGACAACTTTTAGAGATTCATCAAAATCGGCCTTGGTAACTCTTAAATCTTTTAGAACTTCTTCTGGAATTTCTTCGTCTTCTTTTAGGTTAAGTTTTGGTAATAATCTTCTTAGAACGACCATTGCTGCTTCTTTTGTTAGGGCTGAGATGTCTGCCCCGACAAAACCGTGGGTTACGCTTGCTAAATGGTCGAGGTTGACGTCTTTTGTTAGAGGCATACCACGTGAATGTATCTTGAGAACTTGTAATCTTCCTTTTTTGTCTGGGGCTCTTAATTCTAACTCTCTGTCGAATCTTCCAGGTCTTCTTAATGCGGGATCGATTGAGTTTGGACGGTTGGTTGCTGCGATGACTACGACTTTTCCTCGAGATTGTAGACCGTCCATCATGGTTAATAATTGGCTAACAACTCTACGTTCGACTTCTCCTCCGACATCTTCTCTTTGAGGGGCGATAGAATCTATTTCGTCAATGAAGATAATTGAAGGGGCGTTTTTTTCTGCTTCTTCGAAAATGTCTCGAATCTTTTTTTCTGATTCTCCATAGAATTTGCTCATGACTTCTGGACCGTTGAGTAAAATGAAGTTGGCGTCTGATTCGTTTGCGACTGCTTTTGCTAGGAGGGTTTTTCCGGTTCCGGGTGGTCCGTGTAAGAGTACTCCTTTTGGGGGTTCTACACCTAGACGTTCGAAAACTTCGGGATGTTTTAATGGAACTTCGACCATTTCTCTGATTTTCTTGACTTCATCTGTTAGACCGCCGATGTCTTCGTATGTAACTTCGGGGATTGTTTCATCAGATATTTCTACGGGTTTATTACTTAATACTACTTCTGTGTTTTCTGTTATGACGCAAGGTGAATTAGGGTTGCTGTTGGCTACGATGAATCTTATTTGTTGCATTCCGCCTAGATTATTGAAACCTCCTCCAAATAAATCGTTTAAGTTTCCGAAAATGTCGTCCATTCCCATTTCATCGCCCATCATGTCTCTTCTTCTTTGTAATCCTCCGAGAACTAAGATGTCTCCTTTGATAACTGCACGTCCTAATAATCCGGGTTTTAAATCTCCTTGGACTCTGATGCCTTTTTGTGCTGGGGCTATTGTGACTTTTTTTGCTTCTTTGACGTTTGCCTTGCTTACTGTTACGTTTTCGCCGACGCTGGTACGCGCGTTTTTTCTTATGATTCCATCGACTCTAATTATTCCTTCTCCAACATCTGCTGGATAGGCCTTGTCTGCTATCGCAACTGTTTCTCTGCTTCCTTTGATTGCGATGATGTCTCCTCTTCGGATTCCTAATTGTTTCATAATCTCGAAATCGATTCTTGCAATTCCTCGGTAGGCATCATCTTGTAATGCTTCTGCGACTCTGAGTTTTGTTGGGGGTTGGGGTGGCATTTTAGTTTACTTAGTGAGTTAATGAATAACCCATATATGCATATCCCCCTATTTTAACTAATTCGAAACTAATATTAGATATTAAACCTCTTAATGTTCTTGTTGACTTAATTCCTGAAGAATCTTCAGCAGCATGTTTTTTATAGCCTGCAATAATTAATGAAAAAGGTATTAATGAAACAAGAGTAGACTGAGCCATATCATGGTTTGACATACCACCAATTGCAAACTTTTTTCCCCTAGTAATTCCCCCAGAAATACCCATTGTGGAACGATAAGGATTATCACTAAAATAACCTTGTGACTCCATTGTTTTTAATTCTTGTTTCATCTTAATGAAACCTCTTAATTCGATTTATTTTGTCTCTAGGAACAGAACTTGTTTTGGCATCACTGCAGTCTTTTTCTTGGCAGCCGAAATCTAGGCTGATTTTTCCGAAATCTTCGAAAGCTAGTTTAACCATGTTATCCATTACTCGTTCATGATCTTTTATAAAGTTAACGATTTCTTTTGGGATTGATACGGCGTAGCTGTTTCCTACGAATCTCATTTTTACGTGGTATTGTTTCTTTTTTAGGTTCATGAAGTTATTGTATTCTTGTTCGTCTTTTGGGTGGATGATTTTGATGTTGCATTTTTGGCAGTAAACTGCTCGGAGGTTGATTCCATCTTTAGAAATAATTTGAGGGGTCATTTTTAAGCTACATTTTCCACATAAAATTTTGTTGTCGAAAATGTCTGGCATTTTAATTGATAATGATAGAAAATTTAATTTTAGATGAATTGGTTTGAAGATTATTTTGTGAATTATTTTTTCTTATCATTTTGAATATAAACCCTAGATAAGCAGGTGTCATGCAAAAGCATGTCTTTGCTCGTCCAGGGGAAAAGAGGTGTTATAAAGTAATACTTGCGTATACACTTTATGTGTATACTAGATTTAGATACTATTTAAATGTTTCTTATTACTTTGGAGTTGGGAAATCGTGGTGTATCTGAAAGGTTTTAGTTTGTTCAAAAAGTGTCCAGAAAAGAATCAAAAGATTTAAAAACAGAGATTCTTGAACCTTAGAATGAGTAACGATATATGGGTAGGACAATTAGTACCTGAAAATGCAAATGATGAAAGAAAGGTAATTGAATTTGCGAGTAGATTTGAGCAACCTTGTTATGGAATTTATTTTTATGCCAAAACTCCCGAAAGAGATGTTGCTGGTTATACTCGTGCAAATCAGAAGGGATCTGTAATGTCTCCAGGAGTAAGTCTTAGTAATGTAGTTGCTATTGATGTTCTTCAAGTTGAACCTACAATGCAGAGAAATGGCATTGCAAGAAGATTAACTGATGCAGTTGAATATTTTACACAAGAACAAGGATTTGACAAAATCTATATACTAGATAGTGTCAATAATAGCTTCTGGAATCATATGGGTTATGAACCTGTAAATGATAGCCCCATTACTTTTGTCAAGGAGCTAGAATAATTATTTTGAATATTTGCCTATAATAGTTGTATTATAAACAAGAACCTTGAGCAACAACTGGGCACCCTGAGCAATCCCATTATTATTTAGAAACACAAATCATCTCGGAATCTGGAAAATTTTCATCTACTCTTTCAAATATAATGGGTTTATATTCGATCTTGTTATTTCTTGAAACGGTTCCAAAAGATAAATTTATTTGGATCACTCCTTCATTTATTCTGGCTTGTAAACGGAAACCATTAACACCTCTTAATATATCCTTAGAAATTTGGAAGATTTCAGAGGCATTGATAATTTGTAATCCAACTATAAAATCTTCTTTATCGAGATCTATAACTAAACTACTTAGTTCTATTGAATGAGAGTATTCTCTATCTTTAACCTTGAAGAATATAATATCATTTCTAGAATCATAATCAAAATCTCCGACTTTATTTAAGAATTTATCCATTTTTAAAATCTTTTATTTGCTCCCTGTTTAGTATGTAAAACGTAACTATATAAACTTTATTAGGACCTAGATCAATTAATATTTTTAGTAGTTGGTTGTTGCTTTTAAAATTATAAATTATAGCATAATTTCCATTTTTCTGTAGGGATACTTCAAGAGGACGCTCTGTAGAAATTATCTTTTTCAGTTTTTCTTCTGTATAAATCTTTCTTTGTTTTTCGCTTAATCTAAAAAAAGTATGTTTAGTAGCTTCAATATTATCGTATCCATAACTGTTAAGTTTTTCAATAAATTTACTAACATTTATCTTCTCTCTTATATTGTGCTCGTCAATCATTAAAGAAAAAGATAGATAAATTATATAAAATTAATCATTGCATAAAATGTGTAGGGTAGGTTTATTATGAAGTGTCTATAAAAGCAAACCCAATTCTTTAAAAAGCTTTCATCCTAATATTTGTTATGAGTAATGAAACTTGGGAGAGGGTTAAGAAGGGTTGGGATTGGGTTTGGAATTCTGATTCTTGGTTGAGTTGGGTAGTTGCGCTTGTGATTATATTTGTTTTTGTGAAGTTTGTGTTTTTTCCGATATTGTCTTTGATGTTTGGGACGTCTTTGCCGTTGGCAGGGGTTGAGAGTAGTAGTATGGATCATCAGATTACTAGAGATGATTCGGGGTTTTTGAGTGTTTGTGGAAAGTATGAAGGCGATAAATCGTATCTGGATTTTGATGGGTATTGGGATGAGTGCGGTGATTGGTATGAGGCTAGGGGGATTGATAAAGGGGTTTTTAGAGGGTTTTCATTGAGTAATGGTTTTAATAAGGGGGATATTGTGGTTGTTTATGGAAGGTTTGTTCCGAAGTTGGGAGATGTGATTATATTTAAGCCAAATAAAGAATCTTTGGCTCCTCGGCCTATTGTTCATAGGATTATCAGTATTGAAGAAATTGAAGGGGAATTGGTAATGGAGACGAAGGGAGATCATAATGCGGATCAGTTGACTAAAACTAATAATGGGTTGAGGACGGATGAGACTTCTATTGGAGAGGATCAGATTATTGGGAAGGTTGTTTTTAGGGTTCCTTATTTGGGGTGGGTTAAGATTTGGTTTACGGAATTGATTGGTGGGGTTTTTTGATTAGCTCTGCTTCAGAACAGACTTCGTCATGTTCCCCCACTAGGTTTTATTGGTAGGTTGTAAATTAGTTTCTGATTTTTATTAGGTTTTTCTTTGATAATGTTTGAAGTATGTGTTGGATATATCATTTATAGTATTACTCTCGAATTAAACAGTTAGTGGGAAAGCTTTTTATATGGTTTTTGGTAGGGTATTTGATATAATTTGTGTTAAGATGGAATTTTGTCCGAAGTGTGGTTGTGTATTGATGGGTAAGGGAACTGTTAAGTGTCCTAGGTGTAATTATAAAACTCAGAGTAAAACTAAAATAGAGGTTTCTGAGAAGATAGAGAAGACCATGGAAATAGGAGTAATTACAGATAAAGATACTGATGTTTTTCCGATAACTAATGGGGATTGTGGTAAGTGTGGAAATAAGGAGGCTTATTTTTGGACCTCTCAGACTCGAGCAGGTGATGAAGCTGAGACTAAGTTTTATAGATGTACGAAGTGTAAGCATACTTGGAGAGAGTATCGGTGATTATTTGTATACGCTTCCTCGATAATCTGCAGTCTTAACGATTATTATATTTTCAAGAACCTCAAAAATAAATCTTATGTCTCCTACTCTTAATCTGTAAAGATCTTTATTCTTTCCGATGACTCTTTCGATATCTAGACCTAATCTTTTGTTGGACCTAAAATCTTTTAAGATATAGATTTTACTCATTATATTGTTAGAATTTAGTTGAGAATTAATGAACCTTATAACTCTCTTTTTAATTTTGATATCATACATCTTAAATAGACTCATAGTCTTCTGGGTTGTATGGTTCGTTTAGTGAATCTCCATGAAGTTTTTCTATTTCTGATTGTTCTTCGTCAGAAACTGTAGGGATAGAATCTTCCTTAAATTCTGATAATGTATCTATGATGAATTTCTTTAGTTCTTCTTTTGTTTGGGGCATGATGTCTTGTTCCATGATCTAGTTAAGAATTAAAGGTATTTATATTTTTGGTGTAGATATAAGGATTGTAGTATCCACTAACCCAATATCTTAGATTTAGTAATTAATTACTATTTCTTTTTAGAAGTTTTCTTTTTGCTAGCTTTTTTGGTTGGCTTCTTGTTAGAGGCCTTTTTTGATGGTTTGATCTGGACTAGATCGTTTTTATTTTTAAGATTGCTAACGGTTGCTTCTAGATGTTCTAATCTTTCGGCTAGACCTAGTATGTGATCTTTTAATTCCATCATATCTCTTTTAACACCTGAAAAAGCTTGTTTGACGTTGTGTTCAAAACTCATTGTGGTATCTTTTATGAAATGGGGTATATAAATGTTTTGATTTGTTGTAATTTTGTAATAGTTACTGATTGGTAGTTGTTCTGGTTGGGTTGGGAAGAAGGTTTGAATTCTGCATAGTTTTTTAAAGTAATATTTGTAATAAGATGGTATGGCCTGTTAGCTCAGCCAGGTTAGAGCACCTGACTCTTAATAAAGCATATAAAATGAACGCAATAATACTAAAACACAAGGATTATAAAGAGTAATCACAAATCATACTTAATGGCTGCATAGCTCAGTCTGGTTAGAGCACCTGACTCTCAACGGGAGCTTCAATTGGAAACGATTGAATGTACACTGCTCAAATTCGGCGAACCCTGTAAAATGGCAATACCGAGCTAAGCCCAAGCGATTGGGAAAGTGTAGAGACTTAACGGGCAGAACCTAAACCTCTTATGAGGAATGGTTAAGACAAAGTCCAGACCACGAACCTCTTTTAATAGGGGGCTGTGAAAACTGAAGTGTGTATGTAATCAGGGTGTCGGGGGTTCAAATCCCCCTGCGGCCATTTATTTAAAACTTATGGAATTTTTTAAAAGATCTCCATGAACTTCTAGCAGAAATGACTTGAGATCTTTTTGTGGTACCTTGTTACTATATTTCTTCTCTTGAAGTTTCATCCATTCTCTTCCTTTATCAGAAACTTTGTACAACCTTACTAATTCCCTATCATGATCTCCACTTTCAAATAACATTGGATGAATCCAGTTTAGATATATCTCCCCTAATTCTTTCTTATTGAATTTCAACTTCTAAGTTAAAAGTTTCTTGTGCATAAATAAAATTAATTAAAAAAATGATTGCTATCAAAAATATCATAAGTTTTCTCATTTCCATCTTACTTTTCCTCCACTTTATCAAAAAAATTAAATATTTTATTTAATAATTCTTCTCCTTTTGTCTTAGGACTAAAAGCTATCACTTCAGTATCGTGTTGAGAAGCAAACTCTGTTATTTTCTTAACAAATTTAGCTACTTTATTCTCCTCGTTATAAATTAATAAAGTTGCTAATGAATCTATAATCAAAAATTCCTTCCCTTTTATATCTTTTATAAAATCATGAATGGCAGAACTTAACAAATTTAATTCATTTGGAGCAATATGCAGAACATCATCTCTTTTAGTTTCTTGCGATGTAACACAATCTATGAAAAATAAATTTTTAGTATTTATTCCTGCTTTATTAAGAGCATTTTCAGCGCTTTTCTGAGTTTTATTTAAAGAAACATAAATCCCAGAAATACCTTTAAAAGATTTAACTACATAATTTATTCTACTTTGTAGATTTTCTATTGAAGTAATTATTAATATTGAAGTCATTTTTAAGTTTAAATATTAAATTTACCCTAATATCTTCTTTATTCTTGCTAATAAATCTTCTTTATTAAAAGGCTTTGTTATATAGTCTATAACACCTTTCTTCTTAAATTCCTTCATTCTTTCTGAAGAAACAGGAAGAACACTTAAGAAGACACATTTACAATTTTCATCTTTCTTCTTTAGATTTTTGAAAAGATCCCATCCAGACATGTCAGGCAGCATGATATCAAGCAGAAATAAATCATAATGCTTTTTCATGTTTTTCATACATTCTTTTCCAGAACTTGCTATATCTACTTCAAATCCATTATTTGATAAAATTGTTTTCACTTCATTTGCTGTAGCTTGATCATCTTCAACATAAAGTATTTTCTTCATTTTTACCCCCTTTTTAATTTAATACTAATTTATTAAAAGAAATAGGATATATAGGTATTTCTTATAGTAAATTTTATATGAAAAATAGATTTTTGAGTAGTACATTGTTAAGTTAAAAGGACTTAGAAAAACATTTAAACTTCAATTCATTAATGAAAACTATGAAAAACACGGTAAGCCTAAAGCAAAAAAGAGCTTCTAAAAGAAACATAAAACAAGCACAGAAAAAATGGGAGTCTATGAGTTCTAGACAACATGCTTTAGCTCAACCGCAAGGACGTGCGAGGAAAAAGCCTGGAACTGGAGGTACAGGGAAATTTTACAGAATTGTAGTGAGACCTAAGGAAGATTTTCTGACATTTAGAAATCATGACGTCGGCAAAAAGGGACATATCCAAAGACTTGCTGGAAAAAGAAAAAGCGGAAGTTGGGCAACACAAGCTTGGCTTATAGCAAAAACAGATGTTGAAGTGAGAGGAGGAAAATTAATTGGAAAAACCAAACATACAAAAGAACTTATCTCAAAACTAAGAAGAAAGCCAAAGAATGTAAAAGGTGATATTTTTGAGGCAGGACCAATAAAAAATATCCCCGAGAAATCCAAACCCACCCCTTCAATGAAAAAAGCTCAAAAGAAAAATATTCTAAAGGCTATCGCAGCTCGTTGGAAAAGAAAAAGATAATGGTTCTTCAATATAAACTAAAATCCGAAACAAGATGGAAGAAATATCCTGGAAAGGATAAATTAAAACATCCTGTAGGCAGATACGATTTCAGATTATTAAGCGAGGATAAAAAGAAAATCTTAGCAGACAAAGGTTCTTATACAAAAGTCATGAAAAGATTTAGACAGATTGAATTCTTCAAACATAGAGGTTGAGAATAAACAATCAACCCCTATTAAAAGATTATAATTTTCTCTGTAAAATTAAGAAATAAACAATCAAGTGATTGTTTATTTTTTAATTCAATTTTTCTTCCATCCAAATCCTGAATAATTGCTATTAAACCCCATTCAGTTTCTTTTACACCCCGTACTATTTTCCAGTCAGAATTCGCTATTTCATTAATAGTACTTCTTAAATTCTCAACTTCAAA
>Ga0187833_10002208_pt1 | contig 21228 bp, 18 predicted proteins | sample ETNtaG_37_FD_167968 | JGI IMG/M metagenome (GOLD analysis project Ga0187833, IMG submission 167968) | Marine microbial and viral communities from oxygen minimum zone, Eastern Pacific Ocean - ETNP2014_SV_400_PacBio MetaG (Illumina Assembly) | ecosystem: Environmental > Aquatic > Marine > Hypoxic...
TAATAAATTAGCAGATAAGGTCTTGGGGTCTCCAATAAAAAAATGTACTGAAGCTGAAAAACCAATGAAAAATATAGGAAGGAGAAGCCTTGTTGCTGGAGTTGACATTCCATCAGGTACAAAGATTACAAGAGCTATGATAGAGGTTAAGCGTCCGGGAACAGGTTTAGACACAGGGCTAATTAGCACATTATTAGGAACAGAGACAAGGCGTGATATTGAAAGAGATGAGCCCTTGTCCTGGGATATGTTTTTAAAGTATCCGGATTGAGTTATATCTTAATGGGCTGACTAAATATGAAAGTAGTTTTTGCCGGTGGAATGACAATTAGTGCTCAAATTCTCGACATGTTGTGTAGAGAAGGAGAGATACCTGTGCATACATTTGGTTATCCTCCATCACTTGCACACCGAAGTAATTATATGTCACTCGATAGTTTGGCAGAACAATACAATTTTCCTCTTACAAAATTAAAGGATATTAATGATCTTTGTGTTTTAAATATATTAAAACGCGTTAAACCTGATTGGTTTTTTGTTTTTGGTTGGAGTCAGCTGGTCAAAAAAGAGTTGCTTACGATTGCAAAGTATGGAACTTTAGGATTACACATGTCAAAACTTCCAGAAGGCAGAGGTAGGGCTCCTGTAGCCTGGACTATCATAAAGGGTAAAACTGAAGGATGTGTCAGTTTGATATGGCTTGAACCAGAAGCAGATAGTGGTCCTATAGCAGTTCAACGTACTTATCAGATATCGCCTTTTGATGATGCAGGTTCTGTAGTAAATAAAGTAAATCTTATCGCATGCGAGATTATCAAAGAATCTTTGTCTGATTTGCGAAAGGGTTCTTTGCAAAAGATTAACCAGGATGATTCTAATGCAAGTTACTGGGAAAAACGAACACCAGAGGACGGGATTATTAACTGGAGTTTACCGGTTAGGAATCTGTACAACTTTATTAGAGGGACCACTAGCCCCTTTCCAGGTGCTTTTGCATATATAGATGGTATTAAAGTGATAGTATGGAAATCAGGTATGATAGAGATGGATATTGCAATGCTTCCAGGAACAATAATAGGAGAATATTTTTCACATGATAATGAACCAGAAATGGGTATTGCAGTAGCGTCCAATGGAGGAATATTGATTTTAAAGAGTATTGAAATTGGAAATGAAGTTTTGAGTGGTAAGAGTTTATTAGAAAAAGCGAACTTATGGAAAGGTAAGCAGTTTGATTCATAATATGAATTTTAATAATGTTTTAATTGTAGTTGCTCATCCTGATGGTGAAGTTTTAGGCAATGGTGGGTGTGTTAAATCCTTTGTCATATGGAAAAAAATTCTTGAACATGATCATAGATTGTTGCGTTAATTAAATTGATGAAGAATGTGGTTAATATTTATCTAAGATCTAAAGGCGGATTATTTCATGGATGGGGGCATGTTATAAGATCGCTTACAGTTGCGCGCTATTTGAAGAAATCTGATAAATCTATAAAGATTTTTATGGCTGTAGAGGGGGGCACAGTTATAAAAGAATTTATGGATAAACAAGATATAAAGTGTTTTGTTTTTGATGAGCACAGTTCAATTTTTCGGGAGAGAGAAGAGATTAGAGATTTTTCCCCTAACATTATAATTGTAGATATGCTGGATGTCCCGGAATACCTATTGACTCTTTATGAAGAGAGTAGCGATAAATTAGTTATATTTAATGATTTAGGGCGTAATTATAATAATGGTGATATTTTAATTTGCCCTCAAATTTTAAGTGCCTATCCTCAAAGGAAGAATAACCAAAAGCAACTTAACGGCACTGATTATTTTGTTATCAGTGAGGGAATTGAAAAGAATAGATACCGGCCGGAAGGTATACCTGTCAATGCGAAATCTTTATTGATTATAATGGGTGGTTGCATACAACAGGTAGTTTTTAAAAAACTGATAGAAGTTGTAGAAAAGCTTAGAAACTTAAATCTAGAAATATATTTTTCTCTTGGATTTGACAATGATGTAGACATGAATTGTTACAGGCAACTAGAATCACATGGAGTTTATTTTATAAAAGGTACTGATAATATAGGCGAGTTTATGACAAAAGCCGATGTTGCAATTAGTTCGTCCGGATATGTAAAGTATGAGTTGGCCGCAACCGGGACCCCATCTATTCTTGTTAGTGTTGTTGAACACCAGGATGAATTGGCTAAAGCGTTTGTTGAGAAATCAAATTGTGCTGAGTATTTAGGAAATATTATCGAATTGGAAGTGGCAGCAATTGCAAATAGTGTGATAAATTTGATTAAAGACAAGGAGAGAAGAAGGGACATGGCTAAGGCGGGACAGGGGCTAATTGATGGCAATGCCCTGGAACGTATTAAGCAGGAAATACTTGTTGAAGCATAATTTTACAAAAGTGAAGGAAAAGCTACAGTGGACTAAGAGGATTAAGCAAGATAAAGTTGACAACCTTTATCTGAAACGGTTTGGTAAGAAGTACAAAGAATATCGACAACTATGGAATAAAGCAGGAAAAGATTTCTTGCCCGATTTCCCTATCCATATTGATATAGAACTTATTGATGCTTGTAATCTTGCATGCATTCATTGTTTTCGCAATGAAGAAATTGCTCGTAAAATGGGGATAACAATTAATACAGGAGCAAGATTTCCTTTAAATATATTTAAAGAAATAATGGATGAGGGTAAAGCATATGGCCTTAAAGCAATTAATTTAGGGTTCTCAGGTGAGTGTTTGTTAAGGGATGACATATGCGAATTGATTAATATTGCTTATGAATCTGGTGTTTTGGACATAAGATTGATAACTAATGGTATTTTAATCACACACAATTTGGCAGAGAGACTGTTAAATAGCCGGTTAACATTTCTTTCCATGTCTATTGACGCCACTACATCTAAAACATATGAAAATTTAAAAGGCAAAGATTGCTTTAAACAGTTAGAAGATAATCTAACTTATTTAATTCAAAAAAAGAAAGAGTCAAGAAAGGATTTCCCTTTAATTAGAGGTAGTTTTTATACCTCACCGGAGAATCAGGACGAGTTTGGTCCTTTTTTAGAAAAATATCAAGATAATTTTGATTTTATTGATTGTCAGGATTTCAAGGATTTAAGAAACGTAAAAAAACATAAGAAGGGAAATAGCTGTAAAATGCCATTTCAAAGATTAGCAATTTTTGCAAATGGCGACGTTGCGCCGTGCTGTTCTTTTTTTAGCAAGAAATTAATTGTCGGTAATATAACACAGTCAAGTGTTAAAGAAATATGGGATTCTAAAATTATGAAAGGTATACGAAAAGGATTGGAAAATAAAGGACCTTCAAAGGTTTGCGGAGAGTGCCTTCAAACAATTGGATAGCAATCTCCATGCTGCCTTGACTAATAGAATGGACATTGTAGATACAAATAAGATATCTCCTGTTTTTATAACCGGGACTTATAGGTCTGGCACAACCCTCCTTGTTAGACTGCTTGACAATCACCCTGAACTTTCCATTTGGGCGGATGCAGTGCATTTTTTTAGATATTGTTTTAAAAAATATGAGCCTTTTAGCGATTATGGAAACGCATTTAAGCTTGTTAGTGATGTTGCAGGAAGGTTGCACAACAGATTTGGCATGGATGTTGATGCGGATGATATACATGGTTCAATTGATAAAAATAATATCACTTATGCCTCTGTATATAATGCAATATATTCTTCATCGTTTTTTCTTCAGGGCAAAAAACGATGGGGGGAGAAGACAGTTCTTGCATGGACTAGCGTTGAGGATTTCATAGAGATGTTTCCGTTGGGCAAGGTTGTTATTCTTATTCGCGACCCCCGCGCTGTTCTGGTTTCATGGAAAAAAGAAACATTTGCAAAAAAACCGTTATATCTTGACGCTATCTTTAATTGCCTTGGAATCATGCAACATAGCGGAAAATTAAAAAATAAATTGGGAAATGATAGGGTTATTGTTTTGCAATTTGAATCTCTTATTAAAAACACTGAGCATGTATTAGATGAATTGTGCGATTTTCTAAATGTTAAATATTCAGGCTTATTGTTGGATACAAGTAAATTTAATGATTCAAAAGATGATAAACATAGAACAAATCTGGCGTTTCCCGAAAGAAACAAGAATGACTCAGGAATTAAAACTGGTCCTATTAATGATTGGCATAACCTAATTGAAAAAGATGAACTTTTAATTTGCAATAGAATAGCCGCTGACGAACTCGATGCTTTTAATTATTATGATTTACGTGATGAAGTTGGGAATGACAGTTGGTTAAAGAAAGTCTTTGACAATATGCCTGAATATTTAAGGCAAAATTATTTGAAATGGAAAAATTGTGGTGTAGGCCATGAAGGTTATCCTTTGGACCCTACAAAATCAGAAAATTGGGACCCAAAAACATGTAAGAATTTTGTTGAATAATCCTGCAAAAAAATATGAATGTACTTGGAATATGTGTTTCACACGAGGCTAACGCTTCTATTTTTATTGATGATGTTCTAGTGGCCGCTGTTGCCGAGGAAAGATTTAGTCGTTTAAAAATGGATATGCGATATCCTAAAAATGCTATTGAGTTTTGCATTAAATATGCAAACATTCAACCTGCTCAACTTGATTGTGTTGTTCTGGTGACGGAAAATGATTTTCCTGAAATGTATATGGTTAATAGGATTGCCAGTTTTTCAGTTGATGATTTTATTAAAGAACAGCATGAGTATTGGAAACCTGTAATTTTTGATAAAAAAAGTGTCAATTATTTGAAAATATTTTCAGATAAAATTTGTGATAATTATTATGATTTATCCGTATTTTTAAACGCTGATATGACTCCGGAGGAAAAATCAGTAAAATATCTTCAAATTAGAATGAAAGCTATTGCAAACCATCTTAAAATAGATGAGTCTAAAATTAAAATAGTCAAACACGAGCATGCTCACGCGTACTATGGTCTTTATGCCGGCCCCATTAGAGACAAAGCTTTAGTTATAACTGTTGAAGGGGGTGGTGAATACTCAAACAGTACTGTTAGTATTTTTGACAATAATAGATTAAAAGAGCTTAATTTTACAAAAAAAAACCATTTGGGCCACTTATATAAATTTGCCACATTGATTTTAGGTATGAAACCAACTCACCATGAATATAAAGTTATGGGATTGGCCCCTTATGCAAACAAGAAGGAGGTTGATAAAGCATATAGTTTTGTTAAAAATATTTTTAAACTAGATGGATTAAATGTAGGAATTAATGAAGGGCCCAAAGATTTTTATTTTTCTTTTTTAAAGAAGTTTGAAGGGTGCAGATTTGACGGCATAGCCGGTGCCGTTCAAAAGGTTGTTGAAGAGATTATGGCAAAATGGGTTAATCATTGCTGTATGGAATTAAACGTGAGCAATGTGGTCCTATCGGGAGGGGTCGCGCAAAACATAAAAGCTTGCCAGGTAATAGGGGAGTTGGATATTGTTGATAATATATGTGTCGCCCCTATTTCAGGAGACGGATCATTGTCTATTGGCGGCTGTTATTGTGCTATAGACAGAGATTTTGAGAAGAGAAAACTGAATAAAAGCGACATTAAACCTATTGAAAATATATATCTAGGCCCTGAATATTCAATTAAAGAGATTGATGACGCTGTTTTTGCGAGTAATTTAAGCCAAAACTGCAAAATTTTAGAAAATGTTAATAATAATTTTATTGTTGATCAATTGATTAATGATAAGGTTATTGCAAGGTTTAGCTCAAGGATGGAATTTGGACAAAGGGCCTTAGGCAATCGTTCATTAATTGCAAATCCTAAAAATGCCGGCATGATAAAAAAGATTAATGATAAAATAAAATTCCGTGATTTTTGGATGCCATTTACTCCGACTATATTGAAGGAATATGAAAGCGAATATATTATTAATCCAAAGAAATTTGAGACGCCTTATATGACGTTGTCGTTTCATTCAACTGATTTGTTTCAACAAAAAGCGCCTGCGGCTATCCATCCTGCAGACAAGACCGTGAGACCACAAATATTAAAACGGGCGCAAAATCCGGAATATTATGATTTAATTAAATTGTTTTGTGAGAAAACTGGAATCGGGTCGGTCCTAAACACTTCGTTAAATCTTCATGGAGAACCTATGGCATGTTCTCCACAGGACGCGGTTCATACATTTATCAATTCTGGAATTGATATTTTGTTATTTGATCATATTGCTATTGTGAGAGAATGAAGATGATTTATAAGATAATTGCTATTTTCAGGAAATGAAGCTATGCTAACAGTGCTATTTGTTTTAAAGAAAAACGTCTTTTATCTTGACCTTGCAATTGTTCTGGCTCTTCTCAAGAAAGAGGGTTTTAAGGTTGAAATATTGTTCGAGGAAGTAGAGAATGAGAATTTAATAAAAAAGATAAAATCACACAATCCCTCTCTAATAGGTTCTTATACAGAGGTTTTTGATCTGCTTAATAATAATCTAGCCCAAACATTGTATCTATTGGAGAATATAAAGAAAGAGTTGCCTGGTACTACGGTTTTCTTAGCAGGGATTCATAGTACAATATATCCTGACATCATAAACCAGTATCGATTCCTTGATATACTGTTTGTTGGAGATATGGAAACTAGCATAGTTGAAGTCGCAGGTAGCGTAAGACAAAAGCCTTATAGTGGTGTACAGGGGATTGTGTGCCGTAATGGTGACGAGATTTGCCACAACCCTCCATCGGTCCCCACGGATTTAAGTAAATTGCCTTTCCCAGACTTTGCTCCATTTTTAAGATATCCTGGAGCGTTTAGATATGGACATCAGATTCCGTGGGCTCGCGGCTGTCCGAATCATTGCTCGTTTTGTTTTAATCCTAAGATTGCTGAGATTGCGGGAACTGATTTTGCCAATTCACCACGCTATTTTCCAGTGAAATATTTGATAGATATAATCAAATATCTTAAAGAAAATGATAGTTCTTTTCAGATTTTGTATGTGGGTCAGATTTCAAATTTAGAATCCAAACAATTCTTTCGCGAATTTTGTGAGCTGTATAAAGGTTTGAGAATTCCTTATGTGATACCGGCTAGGTTAGATACACTTGATGAAGAAGTGGTTCAATTATTAAAAGAATCAAACTGTTCTAAAATAACAATCGCAATAGAATCTGGAAATGAGAGGTTAAGAAATCAAGTTCTAAAAAAGAATTTAGATGATGATGTTATTTACAAATCTATGAAATTGTTAAAAAAATACAATATACGCGTTGGATGTAATATTATAATGGGTTTTCCTGATGAAACTATTGATGATGCATTTGCGTCACTGGAAATGGCAAGAAGAATAAAAGCTGACATTATTAACACTCAGATTTTTGTTCCCATAAAAGGTTTAAATATCACTTCATATGCTATAGGAAAAGGATATCTTTCAAAAGATTTAGATATAAATAGTTTTAAGTACAAGAAAAGCATTTTAGATATAAAAAACAAGCGATATTTTGAAAATCTTGTTTGTCTTGCGCCATTGTACTTAGCGCTTCCATTAAAACCTTTATTAAAGTTTTTACTTTTGATGCCTTCTAACAGATTTTTCTCATGGGTGAAGATATTGCCAAGGGTTAAAGCTGTTTTAAACTACGAAATGAGATACAGCTCTATCTTAGACAAATTTAAGTATATTTTATACGTGCATTATTATATTTTTGTAAGGAATAAATGGCCCGAAAGAATTGTAGTAGAAAAGCCAGTTAAAAAGATGTGATTAACTTAAAGAGATGGAACAAAAGCCGTCATACAAAGATCGTCTAAAATCTAATGATAATCAAAATCCGGTACCTCTATTAAAAAAACAAATCGGATATGTTCTTTTTGTATTGTACAATATTATTTGTTTAATAGCCTCCTGTCTGTACAGAATCTATTATTTGCGTCTGTACAATAACCTGGACAAAGACTTCTTGAAATTTTCAGAGGTATTTGGAATATGGGAAGTTTCACCAGCGTGGATGAAATCTCAAGAGATGATTTTCTACAGGCAAGTACAATTAGTATCTCCAAGCTTGGAAATAGGGTTTTGCAGGGGGGATATTTCCAGCCTTATATTTGAAGGTAAAAAGTTTGATTTCGGTTCTGAATACCTTTACTTTGTTGCTGCCAGGGCTGCTAAAGTGTACGATTTATGGAGGAATGTCTGTTCTTTTGATATGCACAATATTGCTCTAAAGGATGAATCGGTAAGTACAATATGTATGGTACATGTTGTTATCCATGTTGAGAATATAGACCAGGCTATGGGAGAAATATCAAGAGTTCTCAAAAAAGGTGGTTGTGTCTACTTTACAGGATATTCGGATAAACACTACAATACATCATTAATATGGCAATGTTTAAATGTATTTAATAAAAAATTAGCTGAAAGATATACAGATTTCCTATCTACTAAAAGAAGACACCCAAATAGGTTTTCTAAGGATGACTTAATAACACTCATATCATCTTATCATCTACAATTAAGAGAATTTCACTATTTTGAAACAGGTGTGTTTGCGTATATTACTTATTTTCTTGATTTCGTCTGTTCACATAACCACTGTTTTCAAAATGCTTTTTGCAGAAACAAAGGTGTTCAGGAGGTATTAAGAAAACTGTTTCGTTTTTATTATATTTCTATTGCGTACCCGGCATATATTAAAACTAAATCAAAGAAAAAGATGAAGTGGGGTAGTAATTTTTATGCTGTTATGAAAAAGAATGAGGAGGGTTGAATAATGAGAAACAATTTAGACCGTACGAAGAAATTGTCTCTAAAAGAAAATCGATACGAAGAACCAAAAGAGACACAAAAAAAGATGATAGAGCTTGTAATGAAGAGCGGCATACTAAAAGATGGATGTACGGTTTGTGATTTTGGCTGTGCTGCCGGTGAGTTATTATACAACCTCTCACGCAAGTTCCCCAACGCAAAGTATTTTGGTTATGAAATTATTTCGGAAGTGGTCGAGAAGGCACGTAAGAATGTTCCTGGCGTAGAATTTGAAACGGCAGATATGGTGGAAAAATCACTATTGCCAGAAGATTCATTAGATATAGCGATTATGACAGGTGTTCATCAATACTATGATAATTTTGAGCCCTGCTTTTCTAATTTATTGTATTGGACTCGACCTGGCGGCATAATTTATGTATTTGGGGCTTTTAATCCATATCCTATGGATGTCCTTGTAAAAAGTAGATTTACAAATGATCCAAAAACACATCATGAGCCTGGATGGAACATGTTCTCCGTTGATTCTGTTTCAAAATACCTTGATTCCAAGCTTGGAGAGGGAAAACACTCATTTATCCCATACGAATTACCGCTTGACATAGCTATTAAGCCAGAAGATCCCCGGCGAACATGGACCTTCAAAGATAGCAATAATAAACGTCATTTAACAAACGGCATGTCATTAATCATAAATGCATATTTTTTAGAAATCCATCCGTAAAAAAGCATAATTATCTACACAATAATAATTGCAGTATTTGTTTCTCCAGGTTTTCATCGATTAGTAAGTAATAGAGAAACTTACATAATACTATTCTTTGAAACGAAAATGTCAATTTAAACCACTACTTTGTTATTGTGATAATATATGTATTTTTTAGGCATTAATTGGGAAACTATATCCGGATCGGCTTTACTTAAAGATGATCGCATAGTGGCTAGTGTCTCTGAGGAGCGGTTTACAAGAGTTAAAAAAGAAATATCGTTTCCTATGAGTGCGATCAAGTATTGTCTTCAATTTGTTGATAATAGTAAAACGCTTGATGGTGTTGGGATTGCTTCGTTAAACGGTAATTACTCAACAATGTTATATCAGTCAAGTAATTTCTCTGTAGCAGATTTTTTACGTGATCAGCATGAAGTCTGGTATCCGCGGATTTACGAAGGGAAGCAGGTTGATGATGCTATTGTTTTTAAGGATAAATGGGTTTCTGATCAATACCCTAATGAGTATTGGCGCGAATATTCTCCCGCTAAAAAAGTAACTTTCACTGAAGAATCTATTGATATTATTGCTGATTTTCTTGAAATAGACCGCACTCTGGTAGTTAGGATAGAGCATCACTATTGTCATGCATACTATGGATATCACTTTAGTCCTTTTCAGCAAGAAAAGGTGGTTGTAATTACAATTGACGGGGCTGGAGATGATGGGATTAATGCCACTGTGTCCATAGTAGAGAATGGAAAGTTTCGGCGTATTTATGCTACAGACAAATGTATACTGGGAAGGATGTACTCGCATATAACTCTCCTTTTGGGTATGAGACGAAGGGAACATGAATACAAAGTTATGGGTTTAGCTCCTTACGCAAAATCCAAAGATGCCTATCACGCATATGAAATATTTTCAAGTATATTGTCTTTAGATGGTATAGAATTTGTCTGGAAGGACAGGCCCCCAGATTCTTATTTTTATTTTAAAAAGAAACTTGAGGGAATACGTTTTGATAATATTGCGGCTGGATTGCAAATATGGGTAGAAGATATGGTTTGTAAATGGGTAGAAAATATTGTTGAGGAGACAGGTATTGATACTATTATTATAAGTGGTGGAGTATCAATGAATATTAAAGCTATGGGGAAAGTTGCCGAGCTTCCATGTGTCCGTAGGTTCTTTGTGCCAGGCACAGGATCAGACGACTCTAATTGTATTGGAGCCGCAATTGGGGCGTCTTTACATTTTAACGAAGACTATGGGAATATCATTAAGTCAAATTCTCTAGTTATAGGGACTGATGCTGCTTTAGATTCTGAAAAGGTGCTTGAAGAAGCGGAAAATGATGAAACATTAATAGTTAAAAGAGGGCCCAATGATGAATTAATTGCGAAATTACTTGAAAAAGGATTTGTAATTGGACGTTGTGTCGGAAGGATGGAATTTGGGCAGCGTGCTTTAGGGAACAGGTCGATCCTTGCAGATCCAATTAATACAGATATAGTACCACGTATAAATTCAATGATAAAAAGTCGGGATTTTTGGATGCCGTTTGCGCCTGTTGTTTTAGATACACATGTAGACCGTTATTTGATCAATCCAAAAGATATTACTTCTCCACATATGACCATAGCTTTTAAAACTACTGACGAAGGATGGAGGAATATGAAAGCTGCCTGCCATCCCTCAGATCGTACAGCAAGGGCACAAATATTATTGAAAAAAGATAATGAAGGATTTTACGATCTATTAGAATCCTTCGAAAAATTAACAGGTAGGGGAGCACTCCTTAATACTTCATTTAATTTGCATGGGCATCCTATTGTAAATACTGCAATGGAGGCGTATAAAATATTTAAAGCTACAGAAATGGAAGGGCTTTTGTTGGGAAATGGGTTAATTCTGAAAAAGGAAATGATGAGCTGAAGTACAGTTAATCAACCCAATTTGTTATATATGATATTACAATTACATACAAAAAAATGAAATTAGCCGAAATAGAAGATATTAACAGTAAGAACATGATGAAGATGGAGAAATGTCTAGCTTCAATATATGGTGAAAAGTATGAAAAGTACAGAGATGTTTGGAATAATTCCAATTCCACTGTGAGTTTCCCCACTTATCCGATTCATTTAAATATTGGGCTTAATTATGGTTGTAATGCTAAATGTAGAGGTTGCATATATCATTTACCTCTGCAGGACAGGAACTGGCAGGCAAACCCAAAATCAACTATTTCATTCAACAAATATTGTGAAATTATAGATGAAGGGGTTGCTAATGGCTTATGCTCCATTGCACTCAGTGGATGGAATGAGCCTCTAATGAAAAAGGATTTGGTTCAATTTATAAATTATGCTAAAGAAAAAGGGATTATTGACATTTCTTTTCACACAAATGGGATATTGTTGACTAAAGAAAGAAGTGAAGAATTAGTAAATTCAGGTTTGACCACTATTATGGTTTCTATTGATGCTTTTAATAAAGAAACATATAAAAAGGTTTATCAGATTGATAAACTGGATGTAGTAAAATTTAATGTTTTGAAATTTATTGAATTAAGAGAATGCAAGGAACTACCTCTGGTGCTGGTAACGTTTGTAATCAGCAAAATTAGTAAGGACGAGTTGTCGGAGTTTTGGATGTTTTGGAAAGATAAAGCCGATTATGTGAGAATTCAAAGCTTTTCTAACCCTTTCTGGGGTAATGATATATATGACAAAATTGAAGATGAATTCAGAATAGAAACGGGAATGGGAATAACAACCGAATGTTATTCACCATTTAAAAGACTGCTCGTCGAAAGTGATGGAAATGTTTATGCGTGCTGTTCCTCGTATGGATTGGAGTATATAGTGGGTAATATATATGAAGAATCTATACTTTCAATATGGAATGGTAATAGAATAAAGGAATTAAGGGAAAAAGTTAATCTGGGATTAGAAAAAACAATAAAGAATTGTATGAAATGCAGATACAGTCTTGTGAGTAAAGGGTTTTTATTAAAGTAGAATTATTTCAGGAATAATTCGATACTACAGTCGTAATGCTAAAAAATAATTTCTATATTGTTAATAATTATAAACCTTTTTTTTAAATATGACAAAAAAAAAGACAGTTAATAATACTATTTATGGCCGATTTAGTCATGGTTCTGGAAGTGGCCTAAGGGATAAGGATAAGATTTGGGCAAAAATTGATGAGCCCGAAGTTGTTGCTGATTATCAACGAAGGATTGAATATGACTTGTTAAAATCGGGAATTCCTTTGAATAAAATCAAATTGTTTAATGTGATGGATGTTGGTACCGGTCGTCAAGCTATCGCCTTTTGGAAAATAGGGGCGAGGTCTATTCATCACTATGATCTTAGCATGATAAATGTTGAGAGGCTGAGGGAGTTTATTTCTAATAAAAATCTTTCTAAACAGTTAAAAACAAAATGCTGTGACTTAGTTGAATACAAGATACCGGAAGAAAAATATGATTTTGTATACCTCAATGGAGTTGTGCAACACTTTTCAGATGTATCTAAAGGCCTCTTGAATTGCAGTAAAGCTGTGAAGATGGGGGGGTATTTGTGGTTGTATTTCTATAGATCCGGAACATTTGATAATTTTGTGATTTATATGATTAGGGACTTAATAAAACATTACAAAAAATCAGTAGATTATTGGATAGCATCTAATATATTGTTTTCAGAAGATGCTTTGCCGTCATTTTATGTTTCAAACATTATGGATAATTTTTTTGTTGATTATATTCAACTATATACTCCTGATAAGTATTTGGATTTTATAAAGCAAGCAGGCTTTGAAATAGTTTCATCTTCCAAGCTGGATCCACTAGGTAGAAAAGTGGATCATGAATTTGCGGCAAACGCATCGGTTATTACTTTGCTTAAAACCGCTAAAACAATCAATGAGAATGTGGATATGAGTATACTTTCACCGGATAATTCAGTTTGTCAATTGTCGAGGAATCTATATAAAGAGATGTACATATTACGCACTATTGATTTATACAATGAACTGAAAGAAAGAATTGAGGAGGTGATGGCCTGTGAAGCAATTATTATGTCGATTGCATTTAGGATAAATCAGTTTCTTGTGAATTTAGATAAGCGGTTGAAAGCTGAAGAAAAACACAAATTATTGCAAAGTTTATTCTCAAATATTAGCGCTCTAATAAGAAAAGAGTCTTGGCAAAAATAGAGTTTCACCTTCCGTACATTATTAAGAAATATTATGGATGTTTTAATATTGTACCGAAATCTCTTCTGACAGCTCTACAAGGTAAAGCTTGCCTTATAAGCAAATCCAGAGCGATAAATTTGATTAACTGAAAGATGTTCTTGGGGAAAATAGATGATCGAGGTATTAAGATGGTGGTACCTCAGCAGAGACATGCACTACTTGCGATATTGTATATTAAATAATATATCGAAAGGCTGTTCTTATGAAGAATAAAATTATTATTTATGAGAAACTAAATCTTTTTACCTTTTGTATTTCTTTAATAGGTATGTTTATTTATCATAAACAGTATTTTATTGATTTCAGCCCGTTTCTGAAGAAATATATTAGTTGCTTTATTAAAAAAAAACAAATTAAACAACTTCATCTTTTGAAATTCCTGGATTGTGGGTTGCAAGCTAAATATGAACTGATGATAGTTGACACTGCGAAAAAAATAGTGGATGATTCTCCAGAACTGACTGAGTCGCTTGCAAACTATCTAAATGACAAAAGGGCAAAAAGCCTTATAGAAAAGGTTCTTTCGGTTCAAATATTTCAAAGTATTTGTAAATTCATAATCGTAAAGGAATATATCGATAAAAACAAGAATAAGGATATTTGTTATTTTCCAACAGCCAAGAATATTGTTACAGACTATTTAAAAAGTGCAGAGGAAAACCTTTTAATTATAAAATGGCACTGCTTATTGCTGAATATAATAAACATAATTAATAAACTAATATGCTTTTATTGTCTTTTGATCACTCCGGTTTTCATTTTCCTTAGATTATTATATTTGAGAAAGATTTCATTCAAAAATAATAGTGTTAATCGGCTGTCAAAAAATGTTATTTATTTTCATGTACAAGATGTCGTAAAAAATGCCCTTTCCATGAAAATATTCTATAGACGACTGTATCTTTTTCATGCAGGAGTTTTAAAAATATCCGATTGTATACATGCCTGTACAAATAAACCTTTATCAAAAGCGGAGGTTAGTGCTTTAAGATATGAAGGAGGGGAGACATATAATTACCAGCTTCAGAAGATTGATATAAAACACATAATGAAAAGAATATTTGTTGATTATTATTTATGTTTTTCTGCAAAATGTTATAGATTGTCTTTCTTCAGGTATTCATCTTTGCGTCTAACGAGAAGTATTATAGGCTTAATTATTAAGATCGTAGAGGTTGAATATTTATTGAAAAATATTGACGTAAAGTTGGCTTATTTTGAAAACGAGTATAATTACATAGCCTGGATTTTTACTATATGTGGAAATAAATATAATATAAAAACAATGACGATGACGCATGGTGTTGGTGGTTATTCTAATCCTAATCCGGAGAATTCCTTTGCAATATTTAATTATTACCTTGTCCCCGGAAATTATTTTAGAAAACACATGAAGTATTATAATCCTCATGTTGATAGATTTTGTCCTATTGGAAATCATGAAATAGATTATATTCACGATAAAGATGTAAACTTATTACGGCAGATTAATTGTAATATGGAAATGAAAGTAGTGGGAATTTTAGCAAATTATTATTGGCCTTATTTCCCCAAAACCAATTCAAAGCTTAAGTGGCCTTTATTTGACGAAAATGATGCAAAAGACGCTTTTATGGAATATTGGGGGCCTTTCTTTAAATGGGTTGCAAAACAAGATAATTTATTTTTTATTTTTAAATCAAAGCCAAGGAAACAATATGAACATCCATTTATAAAGAGACTAATGGATGATATTCCTGATAACATATATTATCAAAACGATTATCTTTCATTGATCGATGTAGTTGATGTCTCTGATTGTATAGTTGGTGTTAATGTTTCGTCTGCATTATATTTAGCGCTATGTTCAGGTGTGCCGGCAATATCTTATAGTCAATTAGGGCAAAATCAAATTGCTGAATATGATAAGAATATATTTGCAGACAGGCCTGATGAACTTATCCATAAATTAGAGTATTTGTTGTCGAATGGGTTGCCAAATAGTGTATATGAGAGAGTTAGAAAAGACCATTATGCTGATGGTGTTATTGACTATAAGGTAGTTTCAAGAATAAAGAGATTAATAGCTGGTATTACAGAGGAAATAAATGCTGAATAATGAAAGGCTAGAAACAAAATATGGCTTGCCAGCTGATGTAATATTTTGCAATAAATGCGTTATGTCTAACCAAAGGGCAACAACTACTCGTGAATTTAATCATTCAGTAAAAACAAAGCACCAGACAATGGCAATTAATGAAAATGGAGAATGCGATGCCTGTCGATACGCAAAGAAAAAGGAAGAGATTGACTGGAAATCTCGTGAGGATGAACTCTTAAAGCTTCTAGACAGGTATCGACGAAAAGATGGCCAATATGATTGTATAGTTCCAGGAAGCGGCGGCAAGGACAGCGGTTTTGCCGCTCATGTTTTAAAATATAAATATGACATGCATCCGTTAACCGTGACATGGCCTCCTATTCTTTACACGGATATAGGGGTAAAAAATTTTAGGAATTGGTTAAAAGAAGGCGGTTTCCCAAACATTACATATAATTATAACCCCAAAACACATGCATTGTTAACTAAATTGGCGATTGAAAGATTGTTGCATCCTTTTCAGCCTTTCATTCTAGGGCAAAAGAATATAGCTCCTAAGATTGCCCTTAAATACAATATTCCGTTAATATTTTACGGTGAAAATGAGAGTGAATACGGCTCACCTATAGCCATGAACCAGTCGTCTTTGCGTGATAAAGCTTTTTATACTTTTAAGAACCTTGAAAAGATTTATCTTGGCGGCGTCTCATGCAATGAACTTTTTGATAAATACAAATTAAATCTTAACGATATTTTAGATTATCTTCCTCCAAATCATAAGGAGGTTGAAAATTCTAATATTGAGTATCATTATTTGGGCTATTATATTAAATGGACGCCTCAAGAGGTTTACTATTATGCTGTTGAGAACACAGGTTTTGAAGCTAATCATTTCAGAAGCGAAGGCACATACACTAAACATAACAGCCTTGATGATAAGATTGACGGTTTGCATTATTACACGACTTTTATTAAGTTTGGAATGGGAAGAGCAACGTGGGACGCATCAAAGGATATTAGAAACAGGCATATAACAAGGGAAGAGGGGGTGGCTCTTGTTAATAAATTTGATGGAGAGTTTCCGGAAAATTTCTTTAGAGAAATTATGGAATATATTGGAATGGAGCCTGAACGATTTATTAAGCTTTGTGATCAGGCCAGATCACCTCATCTCTGGGAATACGACGGAAACGCGTGGAGGTTGAGGAATCAAATTTTGTAAAATCAAAGCGGGTTTTTTCAATTGATCCATGAGGCATACAATAAGAATAATACCGCGGTTGGACATTAAAGGCCCGAATCTTGTTAAAGGCGTCCATCTCGAAGGTTTAAGAGTTCTTGGCAAACCTGACAGGTTTGCAAGTTATTATTGTGCGGGTGGTGCTGATGAGCTAATTTATGCAGATGTTGTAGCCAGCCTTTATGGCAGAAATAGTCTAAATGATATTATAAAGAAAACCTCCGAAAATATTTTTTTACCATTAACGGTAGGCGGCGGCATAAGAACTATTGAGGATATCAGGAATGCTCTTCTTGCAGGCGCCGACAGGGTTTCTATTAATACTGCCGCGATTAATAATCCGGGTTTTATAACCGAAGCTTCAAGAAGATTTGGCGCGTCTACTATAACAGTTTCTATTGAAGCTATAAAGATTGATGATGGATCTTATGAGGCATGCACTGACAACGGACGCGAAAGAACAGGAGTTGACGCCATAGAATGGTCAATAAAGGCCGCTGAGCTTGGAGCCGGTCAAATTGTTGTCACTTCTATTAATCGGGAAGGCTCTGGTAAGGGATTTGATATAGAACTAACAAAAAAAATCTCTGAAAATGTTTCAATACCTGTTGTTGCGCACGGTGGAGCTGGCTCTGTAAAGGATGTTTTAGATGTTGTTGTTAAAGGCAAAGCTGACGCAGTGTGCCTCTCTTCAATGACACATTACGAATTTATTGAGAATAATGAATTCTCCGATGATTTTAGTTCAGAAGGAAATGTTGAATATATAAAAGGCGGAGGAAACGGGTTTTCAAAGATCCAGACAGCTACAATTGGTGAAATTAAAAACTACTTAATCCAAAACGGCGTTTCTTGCCGGCATTATGACTGAAAGACTTGCTAGAATTAAGATTGACATACGCATTATATGAGTATTTATGAAATTGCTTCTAACCTGCTTTTTCTTATTAGAAAAAAGTGTAAATGGGTTGTTGTCACCCTTTTCACATACTCAAGGATTGTCCTTTTATCCAAACCAAATTGTTGACACAAAATAACCTGGTGACCATACTACATCCTCATTCCAGTATGCTTTATGTAGCCAAGTATACTTTTGTCTCAATTTCCTTGCTGTTGCACTTTTAATCCTTTGCAAAACCGCGACCAATGATTTAGGTGGGTGTTAAGGAGTATGGAAAAGTATTTAGTTCATAAGGGGCTGTAAACAAATAACATTTGATATTTTGGAATCTCCAAATTCGTGAATACCTATTTTATGTTTAACTAAGTGCTGGCACCTCAACATAATTATACAGATCTTTCATCTGCTGCTGGTCTTGGCCTTGTTGGTTTTGGCGAGAAAGATACTGCAGTTGATTATGGATGTATGTGTTCAGACTCCTTTGTTTATGCTTCCAGGTTATGTAAAAAAGTTGTTGGTATTATCCCTTCTTCGGAAAGACTAAAAACTCTTCAGAAACGACTTGTCGAGGAGGATGTTAATAATTATGACCTTGTGGGTGCTGGCTATAAAGAACAGCGTTTTGAAGAAGTATTTGATTGTGTAATCATTAATTGTTTTCTAGAACAACTACTTATTGAGATAAAACATAACAAATCAATCTTCTTTGACAGCATTATATGGCCCAAAAAGAAGGATGATAGTCCAGGGGAAATAAGGATTGGATTTTTGCAGACGGTTTATAAAGGATTAAGACCCGGAGGGAAGCTCTATTTATCGTATGCAAACAAGCTAAGATTCATTATATTTCTACTATTAATTAAGTTTGAAATTATGTCTATTTTTAATTCGTTTAATTTAAAAAAAGCGCTAAGCTTCATTTCTCTTCCAAATACAATACGTTTGTTATTTTATTATTTTTTATCTCAAAAAGGGTTTGAGGAATTGTTAAAGGCAAATGGTTTTATTGATATTGAGAAATATGCTGTGTTTCCTAATCATAAATATCCATTAAGGATCATACCTATGAGCAAACTTGATGAATGCAGTTTTGAGTCAGTTCAACATCCACATAGGGGGGGCAGTTTAAGGAGAATATATGATGGAGTTAAAAGAAGAGTAGATAGACTCTTTTTCAATAAATTAAAGCTCTTTAGTCTCTCTCCTTCATTTATTATCACAGCCAGAAAAGCCTCATGATATAAAAAATCATGATTTGTGAGCTGATAACCAATAATACACACAATAATAATACAGCACTGTATAAATGTTTGGGATAGGTATAGTTATTTTGAATCAATAAGTGTCATGAGTTGTTTGTGTAATATAATCTTATTTCCTCAGAAGATTGCCATCCAAGGTATTCCTCAATATTAAAAGAACAGTACTTGTCTAAGCTAAGAACTCGCAAATTATGGTAAAACAGAAACTAACTCCCGGAACTATTTGGATTACTGGATTAAGTGCTTCAGGAAAGAGTACATTAGGGAGAAAACTTTTTAATGATTTGAAAGCAATTGGTGTAAATAATGTTAAGTTGCTGGATGGAGAAGATATCAGGAAAGAGTTTGGGGATACCTTTGGACATGTGACTAATGAACGGAATGCAATACTGGAAAAAACTATACAGATAGCTTGTGAGTGTAATGATAATGGGAGTGTCGCAATTGTTTCTACAATATCCCATAAAAAGTCCACAAGGCAAAAGGCAAGAGATACAATAACCAATTTTATGGAAGTTTTCCTGGATTGTCCTTTAGATGTATGTATTGAGAGAGATTATAAAGGCCACTATCAGAAGGCTCTGAATGGGGAGTATGAAAACTTTATAGGTATTACTGAATCTTATGAAACATCAGATTCACCCGAGTTAGTAATTAATACGAAATCCTTAGCAATTGTGGAGTGTCAGAAATTATTATTAGATGAAGTTGTTAAATATTTGGAGGAAAAATCTATAAATGCGATAATTGTTGCCGCAGGAATGGGAAATCGCATGAATCATTTTACACAAAAGAAGCCAAAATGCATGTTGGAGATTAGTGGAAAAACAATACTCGATAGATTAATTGATAATCTTCTAAATTGCGGGATTACAGACATTAATATAGTAGTTGGCTATAGGAAAGAGTGTTTTAATGATGATCGTTATCAATGTTATGTTAATCATGATTATGAAAATAACAATATTCTCCATTCCCTGTTTTACGCTGAAGAAGCTATGGGTTCAGGCTTTCTGTTTTCATACTCAGATATAATCTATGATGGAGCTGTTATTCGTCAATTGCTCGAATCAAATTCGGATATAGCAATAGCGGTAGATTGTAACTGGCATGAATATTACGGAGGAAGGGTTGATCACCCGATATCAGAAGCAGAATTGGTATTTACTGAAAACGGAAAGACGGTAACCTTAATCAGAAAAGATGCAGATTTCAGGAATGCTTTTGGTGAATTTCTGGGAGTTGCATATTTTAGTAGGAAAGGAGCTGAAATCCTTAAAGATGTTTTTAGTGACTTGTTGCAATATTATTATGCGAATCCTCATCAAACCTTTCATACTGCGGAATCCTTTAAAAAAGCTTATTTAACAGATATGCTACAAGAGATAATAAATAGAGGGTTTTCAGTTGATCTTGTACAAATTAATGGGAGTTGGACCGAGATAGATATACCAAGAGATCTGACAGTGTCCGAACAGTTTTGGGGAGCAGAGGAGCGCAAAACCTCATGACAATTGTTACAATTTGGTTGCATAGTTTTATTATGTAATCTATGATTTGTGGAAAATTATAACCCGACACGTGTAGTATTTTCTGATTTCAACTTAAATGAGATTTCATCATTTATAAGTTTACGTGAGAAAACAATATTAGTTATTTCTGAAACATTATTAAATTTAAGGCCTGAAAGTCCTTCATTTTTTCCAGAAAACACATTTGTTTATAGTACATCAGGTAGCAATCCGGATTTACAGACTATTGACAAAGTAATATTTCCTGAATCTTGTTCTCAGGTAGTTGGGATTGGTGGTGGTAGCAAGCTAGATATAACAAAAGCATTATTTTCAAAATTAATTTCGAAAAATTCGATCTCTTTAGAGATGCTTGTCGAGAATCCCCATCTTTTGGACCCTTTTAAATCAGTAAGAGCACAATATAAATTGGTCCTTGTTCCAACAACTTCTGGTTCTTCATCAGAAATTACAAAATGAGGAACA
>Ga0187833_10002209_pt1 | contig 21218 bp, 18 predicted proteins | sample ETNtaG_37_FD_167968 | JGI IMG/M metagenome (GOLD analysis project Ga0187833, IMG submission 167968) | Marine microbial and viral communities from oxygen minimum zone, Eastern Pacific Ocean - ETNP2014_SV_400_PacBio MetaG (Illumina Assembly) | ecosystem: Environmental > Aquatic > Marine > Hypoxic...
CTCTCCTTAACGCTTCTTGTGGCTGGAACATCCAGACCACGTTCCAAAAGCTCGGAGAGTAGCCACCCTCAGCGCCGATTACCCCATCTCTGTGGTTGAATCCTTCGGTGGGGACGAACTCGTTCGCTAGCGGCTTGGGTAAGTCTTGGCGCTCAGACCTCCTCGAACCCCGGTCCCGGCACGCCCTTGATGTCACGGGGCTTGAGCGCCCGGCCGTCGGCACTGCGCGCACTCATCTCGGCGATGGGCTGGCCGCTGGCGCGCTCGACGAAGATCATGCGCCGGCCCTTTGGGTTGGGCTTGTAGCGGTCGCCCCAATGCGTCATCGAGAGCAGCACCGGCTGCAGATCGAGACCCTGGGGCGTTAGCAGGTATTCGTGCCGGCCGGTATCCAGCGGGCTTTTTTCCAAGATGCCCTCGTCCACCAGGCGCCCCAGCCGGGCCGTCAGGATGTTGCGGGCGATGCCCAGGTTCCGCTGGAACTCGTCGAAGCGCCGGGTGCCGAAAAAGGCATCGCGCAGGATCAGCAGCGTCCAGCGCTCGCCGATGATGTCGAGCGTCTGGGCCAGGGCGCAGTTCATGTCGTCGAAGGGCTTGAGTTTCACGGCCTTTCCCCGCGCTTGAGTTGCTTCACGCAACTGGAATTGTTATAGTCGATTTAGTTTCATGACGCAACTTAAGGGTTTCGCGACATGACACGGAACACACCCGGACCCAAGCCCGTGGCGCTGGTGGTGGGAGCCGGCGACTACATCGGCGCCGCCATTGCCAGGCGCTTTGCCGCCGGCGGATTCCAAGTTTGCTTGGGGCGGCGCAACGGCGACAAGCTGGCGCCGCTGGTCGACGAGATCGAGGCGGCCGGCGGCACGGCCCATCCCTTCGGCTTCGATGCCCGCCAGGAGGACCAGACCGAGGCTCTGTTCGCCCGCATCGAGGCCGATATCGGCCCCCTCGAGGTGGTCATCTTCAATGTCGGCGGCAACGTCTATTTCCCCATCCGCGAGACCACTTCGCGAGTTTTCCGCAAGGTTTGGGAGATGGCCACCTTCGCCGGCTTCCTCTCGGGGCGCGAGGCCGCCAAATACATGGTGCCGCGCGGCCGGGGCGCCATCTTCTTCACCGGCGCCACCGCCAGCCTGCGCGGCGGCATAGGTTTCTCCGCCTTCGCCGCCGGCAAGTTCGGTCTGCGCGCCCTGGCCCAGTCGATGGCCCGCGAATTGGGGCCCGAGAACATACACGTGGCGCATCTGGTGATCGATGCCGGCGTCGATACCCAATGGGTGCGTGAACGCATCAAGGACCGCGATGGCGAGGACGCCCTGGAAAATCTCCAACCCGACCAGCTCATCGACCCCGCCTCTATCGGCGAGGCTTATTGGCAGCTCTACCAGCAGCCACGTGACTGCTGGACCCACGAGCTCGACGTCCGCCCCTACATCGAGAATTGGTAGTTTTCCCTCAGGTTAGCAAAGGATCCCCTAAATGAGTCTCCCCCCCGTATTTGCTCCGCTCCGCCTTCCCGTGGTGGCCGCGCCGCTTTTTATCATTTCCAATCCCGACCTGGTGATCGCCCAGTGCCAGGCCGGTATCGTCGGCTCCTTTCCCGCCCTCAACGCCCGGCCCATCGAGAAGCTCGACGAATGGCTGGGCCGGATCGGCGAGGAGCTGGGGCGCTACAACCAGGAACACCCCGACGCTCCCGCCGCGCCCTATGCCGTCAACCAGATCGTGCACAAATCCAACGACCGCCTGATGCAGGACCTGGACCTTTGCGTCAAACACGAGGTGCCGATCGTTATCACCTCGCTGGGTGCCCGGCCCGAGCTCAACGACGCCGTCCATTCCTACGGCGGCATCGTGCTGCACGACGTCATCAACGACCGCTTCGCCCACAAAGCGGTCGAGAAAGGTGCCGACGGCCTGATCACCGTGGCAGCCGGGGCCGGCGGCCACGGCGGCACGCTATCGCCTTTCGCCCTGGTGCAGGAGATCCGCGAATGGTTCGATGGGCCGTTGCTGTTGGCCGGCTCCATCGCCACCGGCTCGGCCATTCTGGCGGCCCAGGCCATGGGCGCCGATCTGGCCTACATCGGCTCACCCTTCGTGGCCACCGCCGAGGCCCGGGCCTCCCAGGTCTACAAGCAGATGATCGTCGACAGCACCATGGACGACATCGTCTATACCAACCTCTTCAGCGGCGTCCACGGCAACTACCTCAAGCCCTCGATCAAGGCGGCCGGCCTCGATCCCGACGATCTGCCGGAAAGCGATCCCTCGAAGATGAGCTTCGGCTCCGGCGGCAACGCCGCGGCCAAGGCCTGGAAGGACATCTGGAGCTGCGGCCAGGGCATTGGCGCCGTCAAGGACATCCCCCCGGCCGGCCAGCGGGTGGCCGAATTGGCGCAGCAGTACGACGAGGCCAAGGCCCGAATCGAAGCGCTCGGCTGAGCCTTATTCGTCCGGCAGATCGAAGGAATGGATATCGCCGTCGGGCTTGCCGAAGTACCAGCCCTGGCCGAGATCCACGCCGCATTCGGAGAGAAACTTGGCCAGCGGCTCGTCCTCGACCATCTCGGCGATGGTCTCGATACCGGTCTGCTTGCAGAGCGTCGCCATCGAGGCCAGGAAGGCCTTGCCCTTGTCCGTGGCGTAGGCCCGCTTGACCACGGGGCCGTCGAATTTCACGGTGTCGATGTCGAAGCTGTTGAGATAATCGAAGCTGGCGGCGCCGGCGCCGAAATCGTCGAGCGAGACCTTGTAGCCCTTGGTGCGCAAGCCCTGGATGGTGATGTTGGTGCCCTCGAGATCCTCGATGCCGGCCGATTCGGTGATCTCGAACATCAGTCTGTCGCTGATGTCGCCGACCCTGTCGAGGAGGTCATGGAGCTTGGCGATGAAATCCGGATCGACGATGGAGTTGCCCGAGACGTTGACCGCGATGGAGGGGATCTTGCGCGGCTGCTCCTTGATGAACTGGATGGCCTTCTTGGCCACGGCATAGTCGAAGTCGGGGATGATGCCGACCTCTTCGGCCATGGTGATGAGCTCGTAAGGGGATGCCGTGCCGTCGCCGCCGCGAAAGCGCGTCAGTGCTTCGAAGTGGTGGATGACGCCGGTCTTGAGGTCGCATATGGGCATGTAGACCAGATCGAAGTGCCCGGTGCTGCAGACCCGCTTGAAGGAGGCCACCATTTTTGCCGTCTCGTGGACGCGCCGTTGCAGCATGCCGTCGAGGCTGTTGCCGCCGCCGACGTTGGCCGGATCCTTGCTGAACTCGCGCATGGTGTAAACCAGCGCCCGGGTCATCTCGGCCTCGCTGAGCGCCGAGACGTCGGCATCCACTGTCGTCGACTGGGTAGTGAGGCCGACGCCGTCGGGATCGAGGTCGGCGGTTGAGGCGGCGATTTCCTGGCTGATCATTTCCGGCGTCACGTCCTCGCCGTGGACCAGGCTGAAGTTTTCGTCGTCGATGCGGCCGGCGGTGTCCTTGCCCAGCGAGTGTTCTTTGATGATGGTGCCGATGGTGGCCATCATGGTTTCCTGGTTTTCGCTGGTTAGCTTGCCTTTCAGCTCCTCCATGTTGTCGATCTTGATCATCGAGACCTTGGGCTTGCCACCGGCCGCCTGGTAGGACTTGATGCGGTCGGCGGCGACGCTGGCGAAGGATCCCTCGCTCAACACGTCGGCGGCCTCGTCGCGGTCTTCGGCCCGGCGCTGCTGTATCGGTACACGCCTGGGCGCCACTTTCACGGCCAGGAAGAAATGGTCGTCGAAATCGGGGGTGCGATAGCCCGAGAGGGAAACCTCGGTAACCGTTTCGTTGGCGAGGGCCATGCGGGCCGAAGGCTCGTCGATGCGGCCGCTGGAGACGGTGACGTTGAGAAGCTCGGCGATGAGGTCGCGGTCACGTTCGTCGATGAAGGGCAGGAAGGGCTGGCCCATCAGATCCGCCGGGCCGACGCCCAGCAGCCTGTCGGTGGCGCCGACCGAGAAGACGATCTTGTGTTCGCGGTCGAGCTCGAACAGCATGTCGGCCCAGCAAAACGCCATGCCGGCAAAGCGCATGGTCATCATGGCCTTGTCGTTCATTGCCGCCGCCGGGGAAACGCTATGGACATCGTGGTGCGATTTGCCTCCTGCCGGCGATGTTAGAGCAAGAACTCTCCGCGTGCATGGCTTGAGTCGGGGGTGGGACCGCCTATGCTAGGAAAATATCCGCAACCGGAGCAGGGCCATGACCGAACACGAGGAAATTGCCGCCGCATTGCAGCTCTATTTCGATGGGCTATACGAGGGCGATCTGGAGGAATTCGGGCGTATCTTCCACGAGAACTCCCATCTCTACTTCCATGCCGACGGCGTCGTCAACGACTGGCCGCGCCAGGACTACTTCGAGCGCATCGCCCGGCGGGACTCTCCAGCCAGCCAGAATCTGGCACGGCGCGACCGCATCGTCTTCATCGACGTCTCCGATGACGGCACGGCCTATGCCAAGGTCGAATGCCAGATGCCGCCGCGCTATTTCACCGATTATCTGACGCTGCTGCGCGACGGCGGTCAGTGGCGCATCATTTCCAAGACCTTCAGCGCCGTGGTGCGCGAGGACTAACCATGACCTTCGCCTGCGCGACACCGGTCGAGAGCGAGGCCGATCTCGAGGCGCTGGAGCGCCAATCTTTCGCCGAGGCGGCCGCTGTGCGCAGTACCTACGAGATCCTGGAACGCAGCGCCCGGGCCCACCCCGACGGCGTGGCCATCAGCTTCCTGCCCACGGGCGAGGTCGAGGCCGAGGCGGTGCGCATTACCTACAGACAGCTTTTTGCCCGCGTCACCCAGGCGGCCAACATGTTCCATGCCCTGGGCGTCGGCCCCAAGGACGCCGTCTCGTTCCTGCTGCCGCTGCTGCCGCAAGGCCATTTCACCTTCTGGGGAGCCTGCACGGCCGGCATCGTCAATCCCATCAATTTCCTCCTCTCAGCGGAGAACGTGGCCGATCTGATGAACGCCGCCGGGGCCAAAGTGGTGGTGGCGCTGGGGCCCCATCCGGCACTCGACATCTGGCAGAAGATCGAAGCCATCCGCGATCAGGTGCCCAGCCTCGAGGCCGTACTCACCGTCGGCCAGCCGGTCGAGGGCGAGGGCATATTCGATTTCGACACCCTGTTAGCCGAACAGCCCGCCGACCACTTGGTCAGCGGCCGCGATATCCAGTCCGAAGACGTCGCCGCCTATTTCCACACCGGCGGCACCACCGGGGCGCCCAAGCTGGCCCAACACCTGCAACGCAACCACGTCTACACCGCCTGGGCCAGCCCGCGGATGTACGGCCTCAACGAGGAGACCCGGGTGATCAACGGCCTGCCGCTGTTTCACGTCGCCGGGCCGCTGAATTTCGGTATCGCGGTGCTGGGCGCCGGCGGCGAGATCATCCTGCCCAGTCCGGCCGGTATGCGTAACCCGGACATCGTGGCCAACCACTGGAAACTGGTGGAAAAGTACCGCCCCAACTTCATCGGCGGCATTCCCACTTCGCTGGCCGCCATCCTCAACGTGCCGGTGGGCGAGAGCGATATCAGCTCGGTCAGCTGCTGCATGACCGGCGGCGCGCCGCTGCCGCGCGAGATGGCGCGCAGCTTCGAGGAACGCTTCGGCGTGCCCATCCACGAGGTCTACGGCATGACCGAGTGTTCCGGCGTCATCGCCATCACGCCCACCAGCCGGCCGCGCAAGCCGGGCTATTCGGGTCTGCGGCTGCCGCACGAGCGGATCGAGGTGCGCGCCATGAACAGCGACGGCAGCGTGGGCCATGCCCTGGCGGCCGGGGAGAGCGGTGTGGTCGTGATCAGCGGGCCGCACGTCTTCGCCGGCTACCGCAGCACCGAGCACAACGCCGGCGTCTTCACCGACGACGGCTGGCTGATCAGCGGCGATCTCGGCCACCTCGACGACGAGGGATTCCTGGCCATTACCGGCCGGGCCAAGGATCTGATCATACGCGGCGGCCACAACATCGACCCCTCGATCATCGAACAGGCGCTGAACGGTCATCCGGCGGTCGAAATGTGCGCCGCCGTGGGCATGCCGGACGCCTACGCCGGCGAGTTGCCGGTGGCCTACGTGACCCTCAATCCCGGCGCCGCGGCGACGGCCGAAGAGCTCGACGACTACCTGGCCGAACGCATCTCCGAACGCCCGGCCAAGCCCAAGGCCATCTTCATCGTCGACCAGTTGCCGCTGACCGCGATCGCCAAGATCTTCAAGCCCGAGCTGCGCCAGGACGCCGCCCGGCGGGTTTTTTCCGCGCTTCTGCAGCCCTTGTCTGGCGACGGCTTCGAGGTCGAAGTCGAGGTCGGCCATGAGAAGAAACGCGGGATGGTGGCGACTATCAAGCTGGCCGGTGGCGAGGAGGCCGGCCGTCCTGCCGCCGAGGCCCAGGTAGCAGAGGTCTTCGTCGACTTCGCGGTGCCTCACGACGTCATTTGGAAGTAGCGCCGTGGCCGCCAACCTCATCGACATGAGCGGCCGTGTGGTGCTGATCACCGGCGGCAGCCGTGGCCTGGGGCGGGCCATGGCGCTGGGATTCGCCGAGGCCGGGGCCGACCTCGCCATCGCCAGCCGCAAGCTCGAGTCTTGCCAGGCCACGGCCGCCGAAATCGAGGCGCTGGGCCGCCAGGCTTTTGTCCAGGCCTGCCACGTGGGTTACTGGGACCAGATCGATGCCTTGGTCGAGGCCGTCTACGGCCACTACGGCAAGGTCGACGTGCTGATCAACAACGCCGGCATGTCGCCCCATTACGACCGCCCCGTGGACATCAGCGAGGCGCTCTACGACAAGGTGCTGGAAGTCAACCTCAAGGGGGCCTTCCGGGCCTGCGCCAACGTCGGCCAGCGCATGTTGGAAGCCGGTGGCGGTGCCATCATCAACATCTCCAGCGCCGCCGCCATCCGGCCGCGCAAGGACATCATCACCTATGCCGCCGCCAAGGCCGGCCTCAATGCCATGACCGAAGCCTTCGCCGACGCCTACGGGCCCAGCGTGCGGGTCAACGCCATCATGCCTGGGCCGTTCCTGACCGACATCTCCAAGGCCTGGGACATGGCGGCCTTCGCCGAACGTGCCCGCACCTCGATCGCGCTGGGCCGCGGCGGCCAGGCCGAGGAGATCGTCGGCGCGGCGCTTTATCTGGCTTCCGACCAGGCCAGCTACACCACCGCGGCGATCCTCAAGATCGACGGCGGATCGCTTTAGGGGCCCTAAACCAAAGGTCTAAAAGCCCCAAATACCCTCGTGGTTGATTGTTTTCAGGCGCCTGCAGGCCGATCTTCCGGCTCATGCACGGGCCAATTCACATTTTCGCAACATTGCGCCAATCCCTGGTCTGGGACCTGCCGACCAGGCTCTTTCATTGGGGCCTGGTGGCTTGCGTCGCCATCGCCGCCGGAAGCGGTTTCCTGGCCCCCGAATGGTGGCTGGACTGGCATGCCGTGGCCGGCTACGGCGTCGGGATATTGCTTGCCTTCCGCCTGGCCTGGGGGTTCGTCGGCGGTCGCTACAGCCGGTTCGCCGCGCTGATCCTGGCGCCCGGCCGTCTCGTTCGCCACCTGCGTCAGGTTGCGGCGAGGCGGCCGCAACACAGCGTCGGCCACGATCCCGCCGGCAGCTGGATGATTCTAGCGCTGTTGGCGCTGTTGGGCGCGATCGTCGTCAGCGGATTGATCGCCCTGGGCGGGCAGGAGGGCCAAGGCCCGCTGGCGTTTCTGCTTTCGTTCGCGGCCGGCCGGGTGGCCATGACCTGGCACGAGGTTCTGGCCTTTTTGCTGCTGGCGGCCGTCGGGCTGCATGTCTCGGGGGTATTGTTCGAGAGCCGCCTGTCCAAGGTTCCGCTGGTGGCCGCCATGATCCACGGTCGCAAACGGGTGGCGGCGGAAGACGCCGACCCGGGCGGCCCGCGTGCCCGGCGCGGGGCGCTGGTTTTCGCCACCGCGGCCGGTTTGCTACTGGCCGGCGGCGGCCTGCTTGCCGGGCTGCCGGCCAGCGGCTGGCAACCGCTGGCCACGCCCGAGCGCTACGCCGGCGAATGCGGCGATTGCCACCACGCCCACCATCCCAGCCTGAGGACGGCAGCCGACTGGCGGCAACTGATGGCCGGCCTGGAGGACCATTTCGGCGAGGACGCCAGCCTCGATCCGGCCGATGTGGCCGGGATCGGCGGCTTCCTCGTGGCCAACGCCGCCGAGCGCTTCGATACCGAGGCTGCCAACCTGATGGGAGGCGCCCGCGCAGACAGCATCACCAGCGGCGCGGCCTGGAAGGCACGCCATGAAGGCCTGACTGATGCGCTGTTCAAATCCAAACCCGTGGGCTCGCCGGCCAACTGCGACGCCTGCCACCGCGATGCCGCCGGCGGCCGTTTCGCCGACAGCGCCATCGAACTTCCCAAGGAGAATGTGAAATGATCAGGAAATCCGCGGTCCGGATTGTGGCCGGGGCCGTTCTGGCCCTGGTTCCGAGTGGCTCTGCCGTGCTGGCTGGCGCTGCCCTGGACAGCGCCTTGACCCAGTACCGCGAGCAGAGCGGCCAGGACTTCTCGGCCGATCGGGGCCGCGCCTTCTTTCTCGCCCGCCCCGGCAGCGGCAAGGCCGAGACGCCATCGTGCACCTCGTGCCACGGCTCCTCGCCGCTGGCGGGCGGCCAGACCCGGGCCGGCAAGCCCATCGAGCCGATGGCGCTGTCGCAGACCCCGGAGCGCTACGCCGAGGCCAAAAAACGGGAAAAGTGGTTCCGGCGCAACTGCAAGAGCGTGCTGGGCCGGGCCTGCAGTGCCCAGGAGAAGGGCGATTTCCTCACCTTCATGCGTAGCCAATAGGGAGATATGAAATGACTGCCAAGACGTATATTCTTGCCGCCGCCGCGCTGGTCCTGTGGTCCGCCAGTGCAGGGGCGGACGAGCGCTATCGGCCGGTCAGCGACGAACGGGTGCGCCGGCTCTGTGGCGAATGCCACATGGTTTTCCAGCCCCAAATGCTGCCCAAACGCTCGTGGCACAAACTGATGGACGGCCTGGCCGATCACTTCGGCGAGGATGCCAGTCTGGAACCCGGCGAAAGCGCCCATATCCGCGGCTATCTAGTGGCCCACGCCGCCGATGCCCGCTGGCTGGACGGGCGTTTTATGCGCGGCATCGCGGACAACGTCACGCCGCTGCGTATCAGCGAGACGCCGCACTGGCTGCACGAACACGACAAGGAGCTTTCGCCCAGCGCCTACGACGACCCCAAGGTCAAGTCCAAGGCCAACTGCCCGGCCTGCCACCGGCGCGCCGCGGAGGGCGATTACGATGACGACTAGGAATTCCCGATAGCGCCAAGAATCGCCGGGCATCGGTCGGGAATTTGTGCTCAGCTAGCGCCTGATGGCAGGCTACGGGCAGGGCAGGCGGGGTAACTGGCGGGCAACGGTGTTGCTGCTGGCGCTGCTGGTCGTGGCATTTTGCGAGGTCTTCCTGGTCATCGACGTGATGGCCGACATCTTCTACATCGACATCGCCACGCCTTGGCTCGATCACGACATCATCGAATTGGTGGCGGTCGTCGCGCTGGGGGCCTCGCTCATCGTCTTGAGCCTCGAGTTGCGCCGCCTGCTGCGCGAACGCCGCCGCTTCGAAGCCACGTTGAAGGCAGCCTCGGGCGAGCTTTTCCAGGTCATCACGGCCAAGTTCGACGACTGGGGCCTGACGGCATCGGAACGCGACATCGCGCTTTTGCTCATCAAGGGCCTGGCGCTGCAGGAAATCGCCGACCTGCGGGCCACCCGGCCGGGCACCGTCAAGAGCCAGTCGAACGCCGTCTATCGCAAGGCCGGCGTCAGCGGTCGCCACGAGCTGGTGGCTTATTTCGTCGAGGATCTGCTGGCCGGCGAGCAGTTGATCGTGGAGCCGGCGCAGGATGCTTGACGCCGTGGGCACGGCCGGACCAAGCTCCGGGATTCGCTCCGCCTCCCGCCCCACCCCGAAAATTCGCGTATGAACCCTGCCGCAAATCTCCCCGTGCCAGAACCGCCCCGGCCGCCCTGGCGCATCGGCGTCGACGTCGGCGGCACCTTCACCGACATGGTATTGCGCGACGCCGGCGGGCGTTTGTTTGTCTTCAAGGTGCCGTCCGTGCCCGAGGATCCGGGCCAGGGCGTGCTCGACGACCTCAAGCTGGCGGCCGAGGCCTTCGATTTGGGGCTGGGCAAGCTGTTGGGCGGTTGCGAGCTGTTCGTGCACGGCTCGACCATGGCCACCAACACCATCATCGAGCGGCAGGGCGCCCGGGTCGGGCTGTTGACCAGCCAGGGGTTTCGCGATTCGCTGGAAATCCGGCGCGGCATGCGCGAGGACCAGTGGGACCACCGAAGGCCCTTTCCCGAGGTGCTGGTGCCCAGATATTTGCGCTTGCCCATAGGCGGCCGGCTGGACCGCGACGGCGCCGAAGTGGCGCCGCTGGTGGAAGCGGACGTGGCAAAGGCGCTGGCGGTCTTCGCCGAGGAGGGGGTCGAGGCGATCGCCGTCTGCCTCATCAATAGCTGCCTCGAAACGGGCCATGAGAGGCGCTGCGGCGAGCTGCTGGCCGAGGCCTGGGCCGGCGACTGGGTGTCGCTCTCGCACCAGATCGTGCCCCTGATGGGCGAATACGAGCGCACCTCGACGACCGTGATGAATGCCTACCTGGCGCCACGTGTGGTGGGTTACCTGCGCCGCCTCAACGACAAGCTCTTGGACTTGGGGCTCGGTCACCCCATCCTGCTGGTGCAGTCGAACGGCGGTGCCGTGTCGGTCGACCAGGTGGCGGCCCGGCCGGTCAACCTGGTGCTGTCGGGCCCGGCCGCCGGGGTGGGGGCGCTGAACCACTACCGGCGCACGGTGGGGTCCAGGAACCTGATCTGCATGGAAATCGGTGGCACCAGTTGCGATGTCACGCTGATGGGCGAGGGCGCCATCGCCCTCACCGACCAGTTGCGCATCGAGGGCTACGACCTGGCGACGCCGGCCATCGACATCCAGACGGCGGGAGCGGGCGGCGGCACCATTGCCGGCGTCGACGGCGCCGGCATGCTGACGCTGGGGCCCCAGGGCGCCGGTGCCCGGCCGGGACCGGCGTGCTATGGCTTTGGCGGCCGGCAAGCCACCGTTACCGATGCCCAATTGCTGCTGGGCCGCCTGCGCTCGGGCAGCTATGCCGGCGGCGCCATCAGCCTGGACGAGGATCTCGCCCGCCAGGCCATGGAGGCGGTAGCCCAGCCCCTGGGTATCGGCGTCGAGGAAACCGCCATCGGGGTGATCCGGCTGTTGGAACAGAATCTGCTGCACGTGGTCGAGAAGATCTCCATCGAGCGCGGCCACGACCCGGCCCGCTTCGTGCTGGTGGCGGCCGGCGGGGCGGGGCCCATGCACGGCGCCGCGGTGGCCCGGGCGCTGGGCTGTGGGCAGGTCTACGTGCCGCGCCAGGCCGGCGCCTTCTGCGCTTTCGGCATGCTGCATTCCGACGTGCGCCACGACTATTTGCAGGTGCTGGTGGATGACCTCGATGCCGTGGCGGGCGAACGCTTGGAAGCGGTGTTTGGCGATCTCGAATCCCGGGCCGAGCCGGTTCTCGAATCCGAGGGTTTCGGGCCCCAGTCCCGCCACCTGCAACGGCAACTCGATCTCCGCTACCGCAGCCAGCAATGGTCGATCCGGGTCGATGTGGAGATGCCAGGGGGGGAATCGGGCTTCGATGCGGCGGCCGTGCGCCGCGCTTTCGAGGTCGAGCACGAACGCCAGTACGGCCACATCCAGCCAGAGGGCGGTATCGACGTCACGGCGCTGAGGTTGGTGGCGCGGGGATTGATCGAGCTCTCGGAGCCCGAACCCCTGGCCCAGGCCGGCGCGCTGCCCGAGCCCGAGAGCCGCATGGTCTACCAGGACGGCGAGACCGGCTGGCTCGAGACGCCGGTCTATGCCGGAGCCGGCCTTGGCCCCGGCCATCGGCTGCAGGGGCCGTTGTTGATCGAGGAACCGACCACGACCGTGGTGGTGGGCCCCGACGACAGCCTCGAGGTGGACGATTTCGGCAACTTCGCGATTACGCTGGGGGCCCGGCCATGAGCCTCGATCCCATCCAGCTGGCCCTGGTGCAGAACCGCCTCGACCACGTCTCGCGGCAGATGGGCTGGGTCATGACGCGCACGGCGCGCAGCCCCATCTTCAACCAGAGCCACGACTTTTCCTGCTTCATCACCGACCCCGCCGGCACCCTGGTCAGCCAGGCCGACGGAATTCCTATTCATACGGGCGGCGGCGGCTTTGCCGTGCGGGCGCTGTTGGCGGCGTTCGAGGATGATATTGGCGAGGGCGACGTCTTTTTGCTCAATGATCCCTACGTGGCCGGCGGCAACCATTTGCCGGACTGGGTTATCGCCCGGCCCATCTTCGTCGACCGGACGCTGGTGGGGTTCTGCTGCAACCGGGCGCACCAGTCCGACATCGGCGGCGGTGCCGCCGGCACCTATAACGCCGAGGCCACCGAGATCTTCCATGAAGGCGTCCGCCTGCCGCCGCTCAAGCTGATCGAGGCCGGGCGCATCCGCCAGGACCTGTGGAACCTGTTGCTCCTCAACAGCCGCACGCCCGACCTGCAGGATGGCGACCTGCGCGCCATGGTGGGCTCGACGCGCATCGGTGGCGAACGCGTGGCGGATCTGATCGCCGAGCTCGGCGTCGAAGCCGGGTTGGCCTACTTCGAGGGCATTCTCGACCATGCCGACCGGCGCTTCCGGGCCGCGCTTGCGGAACTCCCCGACGGCCGCTACCAGGCCACCGAGGTCATCGACAACGATTGTTTCGAGTTTCGCGACATAACCATATGCCTGGCCCTGACGGTTGCCAATGACACGGTGCACGTCGACTTCACGGGCAGCGACGGTCAGATCCTGGGCTTCAAGAATTCCTCGCTGGCCAACACCTATTCGGCCGTCTACATGGCGCTGGCGTCCTATTTCGAGCCCGATCTTCCGCGCAACGAGGGTACCTTTCGCGGCGTCGAGATCACCGCGCCCGAGGGCTCGATCGTCAATCCCCGGCCGCCGGCACCGGTCACCATGTGCACCGTCTTCGTGGCCCACGAAATCGTGCATGCGGTGTGGAAGGCCTTGGCCGAGGCCGATCCGGTCCGCAGTTGCGCCGGCTGGGCCAAGTCGATCCACAGCGTCACGGCCGGCGGCATCGGCACGGCGCGGCCCTTCGTGCTCTACCACTGGCACGCCATGCCGGGCGGCGGGGCGACGGGGAACCGCGACGGCTTCAATACCATCGGCCACCTGATCGCCCTGGGCGGTTTGCATCTGCCCAATGCCGAGACCTACGAGCAGGTCTACCCCATCCGGATCGAGCGACAGGAATTCCGCTGCGACGGCGGCGGGCCGGGCGAGTTCCGCGGCGGCAGCGGCATCGACTACCAGGCCCGGGTACTGGCGGCCGGCGAACACACGTTTCGCGGCGAGGGCGTCGGTGCGCCTTCGGGCTTCGGCATTGCCGGCGGCCAGGCCGGCCTGGGCGGCTCGATCACCGTTTACCCCGAAGGCCAGGCCGATTTCGAGGCCCCCAAGTACGGCAAACGCAACCTGCCGCCGGTCCAGATTGCCGCCGTCTCGCCCGGTGGCGGCGGCTGGGGTGATCCCTTGCGCCGCGATCCCGAGCACGTTCTACGCGATGTTCGCGACGGTCTGGTCAGCGCCGCGGCGGCGCGCCAGGTCTACGGCGTCGTGCTCGACGTGGCCGGCCGCCAGGTCGACAATGACGCCACCATCGACCTCAGAATCCGCCTGTCCCAAGAACGAGGTGAGACGCCATGAGCACTACCGTGACCAGCGAATTCGCCGACGCCATCGCCACCATCACCCTGAACGGGCCCGACGAGATGAACGTGCTGTCGATCGAGCGCGCCCGCGACTTGGCCCGGGCCGTGACGCTTGCGGCCCTTGACCCGGAGGTGCGCTGCGTCGTGCTGCAGGGTGCCGGCGGCAATTTCTGCGCCGGAGCCGACGTCAAGTGGATGCTCTCCAAATTCGAGCTCTCGGATGCCGAGCGGCGTTTCGGTGCCAAACAAATCCTCAACGACCTGCACCAGACGACCCGCACGCTGCGCACCATGGCCAAGCCCGTAATCGCCAGCGTCGAGGGTGCGGCGGCCGGCGGCGGGTTCAGCATCGTGATGGGCTGCGATATGATCGTGGCCGCGGAAAACGCAGTATTTACAATGGCGTACAGTAACCTTGGCCTTTGTCCCGATGCCTCCGGCAGCTATTCGCTGCCGCGCCTGGTGGGGGTGCGCAAGGCCATCGAGCTGGCCTTCCTGGGCGAACCCATCGGCGCCCGCGAGGCCCTCGAGTTGGGCATCGTCAATCGCCTCGTGGCGGATGCCGAACTGGCCACCGAGACCGCCGCCCTGGCCGGCCGGCTGGCCGCCGGCGCCACTTACGCCTACGGCAAGACCAAGATGCTCTACTACCGTTCGTTGGCGTCGTCCTATGAGGAACAGCTCGAAGCCGAGGGCGATGCCGTCACCGACTGCATGATCTCGGAGGATTTTCGCGAGGCCGTGCAGGCCTTCGTGGAAAAGCGCCCGCGCATGTTTGTCGGACGCTGAGGGCCGTGACCGGCTGAGAAATGCGGGCTAAAGTGCCCCCGGAAAATCCAGCGAGGCGAAAGATGTCCGAATCCCTGGCCCAGGCCGCACAGTCCCCTGGCGGCCCAAGCGACAAGATCGCTTCCGTCGAGGCCATCGTCGATGGCCTGGGCAGCGTCGGCTACATCGCCTCGCAGCAGATCGCCACGGCGCTTTTCGTCGCCGAGCACCTGCAGAAGCCGATCCTGGTCGAAGGCTCGGCCGGGGTGGGCAAGACAGAACTGGCGCTCTCGGCGGCGGCCTGGCTGGAGCTGCCACTGATCCGCATGCAGTGCTACGAAGGCCTCGACGAATCCAAGGCGCTATACGAATGGAAGTACGGCAAGCAGTTGCTGTACACCCAAATCCTCAAGGACAAGGTGGGTGGCACCCTGGCCGATGCCCCCGACCTCGATGCCGCCATGGCCCGGCTGCACGGCTTTGGCGATCTGTTTTTCTCGGAGCAGTTTCTCGAGCCCCGGCCGCTCTTGAAGGCGTTGCGCCAAGAGGGCGGCGCGGTGCTGTTGATCGACGAGGTCGACAAGTCCGACGAGGAGTTCGAGGCCTTTTTGCTGGAAGTGCTGTCGGCCTTCCAGGTCTCGATCCCCGAGATCGGCACCGTCGTCGCCACCGTGCCGCCGCTGGTCTTTCTCACCTCCAACAACGTGCGCGAAATGGGCGATGCCCTGAAGCGGCGCTGTCTGCACCTGCACATTCCGCTACCCGATGCCCGCCTCGAACAACGCATCGTGGCCTCGCGGGTGCCCGACATCGAGGCGCGGCTCAACCGCCAGCTGGTCGAGTTCGTACAGTTGCTCAGGGCCGAGGAACTCAAGAAACTGCCCTCGATCTCCGAGACCATCGACTGGGCCCGGGTGCTGCTGCTGCTGCATGCCGAGGCCCTGGAGATCGGCCTGGTGCGCGACACCATGAACGTGCTGCTGAAATTCGAACAAGACATCGCCGCCATGGCGCCCCGTGTTCCGGAGATGGTGCGCAAGACGGCGGAGCACTTGCCGGGCTGAGCCGGGGCGCTCGTGCAGCAGACCATCGAAAACTTCCTGCGTGCGCTGAGGGCGGCCGACATCCGGGTTTCGCCGGCCGAGGCCATCGATGCCCACCGCACCATCGACGTGGTCGGATATGGCCAGCGCCAGCTGCTCAAGGACGCGCTCTGCGTCACCCTGGCCAAGACGGCGGACGAGGTCGGGCGCTATGAGGAATGCTTCGATCTTTTCTTCAGCCGCGACGAGTTTCGCGCCGACGCTGACGGTGAAGCCGGGGCCGGAACCGAGGGCGAGGGGCTAAGCGAAGCCGAAGCGGAAATGCTGGCCGACCAGGCCCTGGCGCAGATGGTCATGGGGGGCGACGGCGAGGGCCTGGCGCGGGAGATGGACCGGGCTGCCAACCAGGTCGGTGTGAGCAATATCCAGTCTTTCATCCAGCGCGGCAACTTTGCCCGGCGCATCCTCGACCAGATGGGATTGCGCGATCTGGAGCGGCTGATCGCCGAGCTCAACCGCCGGGGCGACGAGGCCGCGGCGGAACTGGTCGAGCGCCTGGAGGCCGGACGGCGCATGCTGCTCGACGAGGCGCGCGAGTTCGTCGAACGCCAGTTCGAGCTCTATGCCCGCAATGCCGGCCAGAACCTGCGCCAGGAATTTCTCGCCGAGACCCGGCTCTCGGCCGTCGAACAACGCGATTTCGAGGTCATGCACCGCCTGGTGCGCAGGCTGGCCAAGCGCCTGGCCACGCGCTACAGCCGGCGCCGCCACCGGGCCCGGCGCGGCCGCCTCGACGTACGCCGTACGCTGCGCCGCTCCATGGCGCATGACGGCATTCCCTTCGAGACGGTGTGGAAGCAGATCAAGATCGAACGCCCCCGCATCGTCGTCTTGTGCGACGTCTCGCGCTCGGTGGCGGCGGCGGCGCGGTTCCTGCTCTTGTTCCTCTACAGCCTCAACGAGGTCATCGCCGAGCTCCATGCCTTCGCCTTCTCCGACCGCTTGATCGACGTGAGCGAGATCATGGAAACGGAAAACGTCGAGACCGCCATTCCGGCGGTGCTTGAAGAGATCGGCTATCGTTCAACGGATTACGGCCAGGCCCTGGTCGATTTCTGCGACCTCCACCTCGAGCGGCTGGACCGGCGAACGACCGTGATCGTATTGGGCGACGGGCGCTCCAACTTCACCGATCCCCGCCTCGACCTGATGCGCACGTTGCATGACCGGAGTAAAGCCGTGATCTGGCTTAACCCCGAGCCCGAGGGTTTCTGGGGGCTGGGCGATTCCGAGATGCACCGCTATCGCCGCTTCTGCCACGTCGCCCGCACCTGCAACACCGTGCAGCACCTGGAAGACGTCATCGACGGCGTGCTCAAGAGCTACATGCGGGGCTAGCGCGGATCTCTTTGTCCCCCCCCCCCTCAGGCGGCGCAAATGCCGTATTTGGGCAGGATATCGTCGATCACCGTGAGGCGGTGTTCCTTGGCCGCATCGTGAAACATCTTCCAGTTGCTGGTGAGAAAATCCTCGTCGTAGGGGTACACTTTGTCCTCGCTATCCACGGCAGCAACCTCGCCAATAGCCTGATGTTTCCAAGAGCCATGGCCCTTTGGAACATAGGAAAGATCTTGGGCGGGGAAGCCCAGCCGGCCCTCCGCAATGTCGTCCAGCCAGAGCTCGTGCCGCACATCTCCATCGGGATCGGCGAATCTTACGAACCTGTCGCGCAGATGCTTTTTCTGTTCGTCTTGCAGCCCGTCCGATGGGCCATCCCAGTTGCCGGCGAGGTAGCGTTGGAAGAGCTTGCAGAGCTCGTCCGCGGCCTCCACGAACAACTCGGTGTTGTTCCTTTCAACGGTGACGGGCCTATCGAGCCCGTTCTGATAACTCCAACTGGCGTAGGGTCGATCGGGGTAGGAAAGTGCCGGGCCATGGCCCAGCGGCGGGATGGCGTGGCTTGCAAGATTGCCGAAGAGGCTGGTGATTTTTCTCTCGAAAATGTTGTCGGCGTTGCCGTTTTCGTCCTTCAGCCCCGACACCATGTTGATCTTGTGATTGACGCCCGCGAAGCCCTGATGCGCCCAGGTATCGGCAAAGACATGGGCCGTAACCCCGAGCCGGTGCAGGGCATAGTCTTTGTCTTGATCCTCCACACAGGCTCGGCACATGTCCTGAGCGATAGGACTGTTGGGTTTGCAAACCAGCTTGTGGATAAGCGATTCGTCGGGATTCTCGCCCGCGGCAAGGCCGTCGTTGCCTGGCAGGAAGTGGAAGGGGAGCCAAACAAGGTGGTTCTTGAGGCCTTGAAAATTGCGATAGTCGAGCATCTTATGGGCGCTTGAGAGGCGGCGATACAAGATGTCACCATCGAAAGTGACAGTCCCATCGTTGGTGGCATCATCAATGTACTGGGCGCAATGGGCGACCAGCGCGGCGTCGTCGTGACTGAAATCCGCATAGCGGGCCACGACGTAAGTCACGGCGTGATGAAAGTCGATCTGCATCGTCAAAATCCCTATGTATCAGCGGTAGAAAATATTACGCTTGTGGGATTTCTCTGTCTAATGATTTATCGGAAAAGTAGATTGCTAAATATTGACAGGTGCTTTTGCGGGTAAAATTCTTGCTCCTATTTCCCTTGTTCTGCGCTCAGATTCCGACGATGGCGGCGGGAAAGAGCGCCTCGGGGTAGCCCACCTGGGCGGCCTCCTGCCTCAGTTCGGCCAACTGGGCCTCGCTGTCGGCATCACCTTGGCCGCGACCCATGGCGGCCAGCAGGCGGCCGCGGGCAACGTGGAAGCGGGACCAGGGCAGGGGCTCGTCGCTATAGGCCTCAAGGGCGTCGGCCTGGGCCTCGGCGCCGGGCCAGTCGCCGGCCCTGAGCTGCGCATCCATGGCCAGCTGGTGGAAATGGAGGTGGTTGTGGCTGATCGCGCCCGCGGCCAGCAGGCGCTGGCCGCGGGCGATGGCGGCCTGGCGCCGCTCGGCATCGCGGGTGACAAACGCGATGGCGCCCTGCAACCAGGCGCCGGAGAACTGCGGGCCGGCCTTCTCGATCATGGCCCAGGCGCGCTGCAGCTGCTCCTCGGTGTTCTCGCCGCGGCCCAGCAATTGTGGGCCACGGCGGCGCCCATCCAGATGGCGTCGGCGGCGAACAGCGTCGAGCCCAGGGCCTCGGCCGTTTCGCGGCAACGCCGGGCATGGTCGAGCGCTTCCTCGCCGCGGCCGAGGTAGGGCAGGATGGTCACCAGCACGTTGCGCCCCACCATCTCCGAACGCCGGTCGCCGATGCGCTGCGCCACCTCGACCGCGCGCTGGCAGTCGGCCACGGCGGCGGCATCGTGGAGGTAAAAACTGGTGATGCCGCGCATGCAGAGGTTGGCCACCTCGATGCGGGTCTCGGCGTGGTCGCGGGCGATGCGGACGCAGTGGTCGAAATGCCCCTGGGCGGTGATCATGCGGCCGCGCTGGTAGTAGGCATCGCCAAGGCCCGAGAGCGCCCGTGCCTCGAGCCCCGGCAGGCCGGCCCGGCGCGCCTCCACGCAGGCCGTTTCGTGGTCGGCCAGGCACTCGGCCTCGTGGCCCAGGCTGAAGCGGATGGAGCCGCGCAGGATGTGAAACTCGGCCAGCAGTTTTGCCTGACCCAGCGCCGTCGCCACCGGCTCGGCTCGGGCCAGCACCTCGAGGGCCTCGTCGTGGCGCTCGGCCAGGCGTTGCCCCGCCACCATGCCGAGCCAGGCGCGGCAGCGCTGTTCGTCATCGGCGGCGGCGCCCAGGGCTACCTCGAAGGCGGCGATGGAGGCGTCGATGCGGGCCAGGTCACGCAACAGCTCGCCCACCAGGCAGGCCAAGCCATAGTGTTCGGCCGGCTGGACCGCCAGGGCTCGGCCGCGCTCGGCCAGTTCGAGGGCGCGCTCGAAGCGGAAGTCCTGGGCCAAGGCCCGGGCCGCCTCGAGATAGGCCGAGGCCGCGCCCTCGCCGGCGCGCTCCAGGTGCTCGGCGTGCAGCAGCGGGTCGCGGCCCTGGTACCAGGCGGCGGCGTCGCGGTGCAGCGCCTGGCGCCGCGAGCGCGTCAGCGAGGCATAGACGCTGTGCTGCACCAGGTTGTGGGCGAACAGGTAGTCCTCGCCATCGGGCCGGATCAGGGCGCAGTCGAGCAGTGCCTCGGGCTGCCAGGCCTCATCGCCGAGCAACCGGTGCAGCGGCTCAAGGGCAAAGCGGCCGCCCAGGCCCGAAGCCAGTTGGGCGGCCAGGCGGTCGGGCTCGGCCAGCCGGTCGAGCCGGGCCTGGACGATGGCCTCGACGGAAGCCGGCACGGCATCGGCCGCCGCCTCGGGCTGGTCGGCGGCCAGCAGCAACTGGTCGAGAAAAAGCGGGTTGCCCTCGGCCCGGGCGATGCAGGCGGCGATGGCGGCTTCGTCTTCAACCTCGCTGTGGCCCGCCAGCTCGAGCCCCTCGGCCTGGCTGAGGGGACCCAGATCAATGGTCGTCAAGGCCGCACCCTGGGCCGCCTGGCGCCAGCGCTGGTCGAGCGGATCGGCATCGCTGCGCGAAGTCAGAACCAAGAGCGCCGCCACCTGACGCACCGCCGCCGCGGCCAGGGCGAAGTGGGCCAGGGTGCGGCCATCGGCCCAGTGCAGGTTCTCGACCACTATCAAGAGCGGCCGGTTGGCGGCCAGCGCCGCCACCAGGGTGCGCACGGTGGCCACGCCCTGCCGGTTGCGCGTGGTGAAGTCCATGGCCGCCAGCAGGGCGGCCAGGTCGGGCGGCTGGGGCAGGCGCAGCAGATCGTTGAGGTGGAGGCGTTGGGCCGGTTCGCAAAAGCCCGCGGCCATGGCCCGCTCGGCGGCCCGGCGGCGCTCCTCGAGGTCGGCGTCGTCGGCCAGGCCGAGCAGTGACTGCGCCAACAGCCGCGTCGGACCGGGCCCCAGGCCCGAGCCGAACTCGCGGATGCGCATGAGGTGGGCATCGAAACCCCGGCCGCGGGCCTGGCTCATGGCCTGCTCCACCAGGCGGGTCTTGCCGATGCCGGGATCGCCGCGAAGATGGACCGTAAATCCCTGCTCGCCGGCTGCCGCGACCTGGGCCAGCGCCGCCAGTTGCTGCAGCTCGGCGGCCCGGCCGATGAAGGGGCGGCTGTCACCGGCGGCCAGGCCGTGGGCCCGCCACAGCCGTTGCGGCGTGGCAAAGCCCTTGAGCTCGGCGCCGGCGATCTCGCCGGCTTCGAGGCGTCCGGCCAGGGCGCGGCGCAGGCTGTCTGCCACCACCGTCTGGCCTGGCCCGGCCAGGCCGGTGAGGCGGGCGGCCAGGTTGACGCATTCGCCGGTGACGGAACCGTCGGCCAAGACCCGGCCCGAGGCGATGCCGATGTGGGCGGTCAGCGGCGCTCCATCGTCCAGGGCCTCGAGGCCGGCATGAATGGAAAACGCCGCCTTCAGCGCCCGTTCGGCCTCGTCGCCGTGGGCCTTGGGCACGCCGAAAAGCGCCATGGTGCTGTCGCCGATGTGCTTGTCGATGTGGCCGCCG
>Ga0187833_10002211_pt1 | contig 21183 bp, 21 predicted proteins | sample ETNtaG_37_FD_167968 | JGI IMG/M metagenome (GOLD analysis project Ga0187833, IMG submission 167968) | Marine microbial and viral communities from oxygen minimum zone, Eastern Pacific Ocean - ETNP2014_SV_400_PacBio MetaG (Illumina Assembly) | ecosystem: Environmental > Aquatic > Marine > Hypoxic...
TTTTTCATCTTTAAGCAGACATCGACTGCTTTAGCTAATTCTACTGATTGAAAGCCTGTATGTTTCATTTGTGAAACTAATTCAGTTACTTTCATTCCTTTTTTCCATTTTACATCATTTACGTATAGCATAGGGATCACCTTTTAGTTTATATTATATTAAAAAATTAATTAATTACTGAGAATTAAAAAGAGAATTAACTACCAGATGCTCTTACTGTGTTGTATAATTTAACTGTCTTCATAGCTACTAGAGAATATAGGTTGGTTTTTAAGGTTTTTGTTTTACACCACAGAAACATTTATATGCAATAAATATAGATATAGTAGTAATTCCTCTTCGGAGGATATAATCCAGACTCGCCTTGCGGCGAATCTGCAAACTTCGAAATTCAGCAAATCTATCAAATTTCGAAGTAAAGATGTGCAGTCAGGACGTAAGTCCTGGCTCTTTGTTATGGTAACCGTAAAAAGAGATGGACATGGAAGATTAGTTCATAAAGATGAGTTTAGTTACGATCATCGACATATGTTAGTCTATATTGCTATCTTAGCAACCTTAATGTTACCGTTATCTTATTTACTGCAACCGTATGAAGTTACTTCTGAAGTGTCTCAAGTTTCTGAAATATCTGCAAGAGAGAAAGCATTATTCGCTGCTACAGTCGGAAGAAGTGTTGAAGTGGTTGCTACTGCAACTCCTAAGAAACTTATAGATAATGTAAATGTAAATCTTATGATCTTTTTTATGTTTGGGGTGGTGTTGGCAACATATGTGTACCAAGTACACAAGAACCAACACAAAAAGAAGTAAGATGCACGCTATTTCTTTAGATGAATTATTTCTTAAATATGAATCGGGTCCTGATGGGTTAACTACTGCGAAAGCAGCTGAACTTCTCAAAAAAGGAAAAAATGTGTTAGAAGGGAAGAAAAAAGATTCTGCATTCTCTATTTTTATTCGTCAATTTAAGAATTTGATTATTTGGATTTTAATTGTTGCACTTATTGTAAGTGTTACGGTTGCCTATGTTGAAGCAGAAGGTTCAGTCCATTTTGTGGATTTTGTTGAGCCTTTTGTTATTTTTGTAATCATTTTGCTTATGGCTTTTGTGGGATTTTTTCAGGAGTATAAAGCGGAACGTGCTATTGAAGCTTTGCAAAAAATGGCTAGTTTGAAAGCAACGGTTATTCGAAGCAATAAAGAGATTGAGATTGATGCCACTGAAGTTGTTCCAGGAGATTTACTTTTGTTGGAAGTAGGAGATAAGGTTGCAGCAGATGGTCGTTTGTTAACATCTATTAATTTGGAGACTCAAGAGGGAATGTTAACCGGAGAGAGTTTGCCTGTTGAAAAAACTATAAAATTAATGAGAGATGATACTGTTCTTGCAGAACGAAAAAATATGGTCTTTATGGGGACGATTGTTACCAAAGGTAGAGGGAGTGTTTTTGTAACAGGAACGGGGATGAAAACAGAGATGGGAAAAATTGCTTCTATGATTGCAGAAGTTGAAGAAAAAGAAACTCCTATGCAAAAGAAATTACAATATTTAGGAAAATATTTGGCCTGGATTATTTTATGTGTGTGTTTGATTGTTTTTGGAGTCGGTTATTTGCGTGGAGGGACTGATCTTTTAGGATTGTTTATTATTGCCGTGAGTCTGGCAGTTGCGGCTATCCCAGAAGGATTGCCAGCTGTAGTTACTATCGGATTGGCTCTTGCTGTACAACAGATGGCAAAGCGAAATGCTCTCATGAGGAAATTACCTTCTGTGGAAACATTAGGGAGTACCACTATTATTTGTACAGATAAAACAGGCACTTTGACAAAAGATGAGATGACTGTCGTGAAAATGTTTGTTAATGATAAAATTATTTCTATAGGGGGAAGTGGATATAACACTACTGGAGAATTTACAATTGGCAATCGGATGGTAAAACCAGATTCTTTTTCTAAATTGTTAACTATAGGGGCATTGTGTAATGATGCACATTTTGAGGGACGTTTATTGCATGGAGATCCTACCGAAGGTGCTTTGATTGTGAGTGCAGCTAAAGCCGGATTGAAAAAAGATGAATTGGAAGGAAAGGCTGTTCGTGTTGATGAGTTAGGATTTGATTCTACTCGAAAGCGGATGACTACACAGCATAAGGTCGGTGGGAAGAAGGTATTGTATGCAAAAGGAGCTCCTGAGAGTATCTTGGATGTGTGTGATACGTATTTAATTGATGGAAAAATTAAACGTCTTACTAAAACATCTCGAAAAGAAATTCTGGCAAAGAATGATGCTTTTGCAAGTAAAGCATTACGAGTACTGGCATTTGCTTATAGAGAGGGTGGAAAATTAGAAGAGTATGGAATGGTGTTTGTAGGACTTCAAGCTATGATGGATCCTCCAAGACTGGAGGCCAAAGAAGCCATTGCTACTTGCGAAGCTGCAGGGATTAAAGTAATTATGATTACTGGAGATAATGAATTAACTGCCAAAGCAGTAGGTGCAGAATTAGGTTTGGTGGGAAAAAGTATGCACGGATCTGAATTAGATAAAGTGGAAGATTTAGGAGAGGTGTTAGAGGATGTTCGTATCTTTTCACGAGTAAATCCTGAGCATAAGTTGAGGATTGTTGAAGCTTTGAAAAAACAAGGAGAGATTGTCGCTATGACGGGAGATGGGGTTAATGATGCTCCTGCTTTGAAAACAGCTGATATAGGAGTTGCTATGGGAATAACAGGAACTGATGTGGCAAAGGAAAGTGCAGATATGATTTTGACTGATGATAATTTTGCTTCTATTGTAAGTGCCATAGAAAAAGGAAGAGGAGTGTATGATAATATTAAGAAATTTATTTATTATTTACTATCCAGTAATTTTGGAGAGGTGTTAACTGTTTTTATTGCTATACTTCTCTTTTCAGGTTCTGAGGGAGAGATTCTTGTTCCTCTATTGGCTTTACACATTCTTTGGATTAATTTAGTAACTGATGGTTTGCCTGCATTGGCTTTGAGTGCAGATCCTTACGATCATGATATTATGAGTCAACTACCTCGAAATCCTCATGAGAAAATCATTCCTGGTGTGATGCTTTTTAAAATGTTGTTTGTAGGAGGAGTTATGGCTGCTGGGACTTTACTGATCTTTAATTATTTTATAGATAATGTAGAGTATGCTCGAACTATGGCATTTACGACTTTGGTTATGTTTCAATTGTTTAATGTCCTCAATGCAAGAAGTAGTACTAAGAGTTTGTTTACTGTAGGATTTTTTAAAAATAAATGGTTATGGGTGGCTTTGTTTATCTCCTTTGGCTTACAATTAGTCGTTCTCTATACTCCGCTGAACACCTATTTCCATACCGTCCCTATAGCAGGACTTGATTGGTTGTATATCGTTGGAGTAAGTTCCAGTGTATTTTTTATTATGGAAGCATTTAAGCTCATTCGTGGACTTTTTGTGAAGGGGTAGTTTTTTAAACTGAATCTATATTCTATAGGCTATGGATTATTATGATGAGTTGGTAGCTTATATTCGGAAGAATAAGCCTAGTAAGACTCAGCTGAATCGGAAGAAAGTTGCATTGTGCAGAAAGCACAAGATGGCAAAGATTCCTAAGGATATCGATATTCTCTTAGATTTAACAGAGGCTCAATTAAAAGGTGTTAAACGGTATTTGATTACTAAGCCAGTTCGGACATTATCAGGGGTTGCTGTTGTTGCTATGATGGCTGCTCCTCGGAAATGTGCCCATGGTACCTGTACTTTTTGTCCAGGAGGGCCACAATCTGTCTTTGGTGATGTTCCTCAATCGTATACAGGGAATGAACCTTCTACTATGCGATCGATTAGGAATAATTTTGATTCTTATTTGATTATGATGAACAGATTGCAACAATATATTTGTGCAGGACATCTTCCTGAGAAGGTAGAAGTGATTGTACAAGGGGGGACGTTTCCTTCTTATCCCAAGAAATATCAAGAGGATTATTGTACAGGTTTTTTTCAAGCTATGAATGATTTTTCAAGATTGTTTTTTAAAAAAGGAGAATTGGATTTGGGGAAATTTAAGAAATGGTTTAACTTGCCTGCAGATATTACTGATCCTGCTCGTGAGAAATGGTTGATTAAGAAATTGTTAAAGTTGAAGAAAAGAAAGACAACTTTAGAGAAAGAGCAAGCTAAGAATGAGAAGAGTCAGATTAAATGTGTAGGATTAACTATTGAAACGAATCCTCAGTATGGGAGATTAGCTCATGGAAACTTTCTTTTACGATTAGGATGTACACGAATTGAATTAGGTGTTCAAACTCTCTATGATAAGGTGCTATGGGATACTAATCGAGGTCATGGTTTGGATGACACGATTAAAAGTATTGCAACATTGCGTGATCTAGGATATAAATTAAATTTTCATATTATGTTAGGATTACCTGGCGTTTCCAAAAGAATGGATCAAGCAGTCTTTAAACGATTGTTTGCTGAAGAGGAATATGAACCTGATATGTTAAAGATTTATCCTTGTATGGTAATGCCAGGAACTGAGTTGTTCAAAGACTGGAAAAAAGGAAAATTTGATCCGATGACTACAAAAGAAGCTGCAAAGATTATTGCTAAAGCTAAACTAGATATTCCTGAATATTGTAGAATTATGAGAGTACAAAGAGATATTCCTACCCATGTAACTTCAGCAGGTGTTGATCGAACTAATTTGAGACAGTATGCAGATAAAGAAGCTGAGAGGTTAGGGATTGTATGTAAATGTATTCGATGTCGAGAAGTGGGTAGAAGTTTGAAGAAATTGGGTAAGGTTCATTATACTGTTAGAGAGTATAAAGCTGCTGGAGGGAATGAGTTTTTTATTCAAGCTCTTGCAGGTGAGGCTTTGCTTGGGTATTGTAGGTTGAGGTTTCCGGCTAAGCATTTGCGTTCGGAATTAAAAGGAGATGTTGCACTTATTCGAGAATTACATGTTATGGGTGAAGTTGTTGGATTGGGAGATAAAGGTGCTAAAGGGATGGCACAGCATAGAGGTATCGGGAAAAAATTAATGAGTCATGCTGAAGAGATTGCTGAAACGTATTTGAAATCTAAGATGGTAGTTATTTCTGCAATTGGAACCAAAGGTTATTATAAGAAATTAGGGTATAAGAAAGATGGAGTCTATATGAGTAAGAGGTTATGATGGATAGATCGAAAATAAAGATAAAACAATCATTCATTGATCACTTTTCTGAGTTGACTAACTATGATGAGTTCATTAAAGCAAGTCTTGAGTATTTACGTCGATCGGTTCGTATTAATACTTTGAAGATGAGTGTTAAAGAGTGTAAAGCAAGGTTAGAGAAATTAGGATGGACATTAACTCAAGTTCCTTGGTGTAAGGAAGGATTTTGGGTTGAGCATAAGACAGGTAGAAGAGATATTGGTAATACGATTGAACATGCTTTAGGATATTTTTATGTGCAAGAAGCTGCTAGTATGATTCCTCCTGTTGTTTTAGATGTAGGTAAGAATGAAAAGATTTTGGATATGTGTGCTAGTCCAGGAAGTAAAGCTTCTCAGATTAGCCAATATATGGAAAATACGGGTGCTTTGATTGCAAATGACTACAAAGGGATGAGATTGGCTCCTTTAGGTATTAATATGCAAAGAATTGGGAGTACGAATAGTGCTTTAACAGTTATGCATGGACAATGGTTTAAAGATATGGAGTTTGATCGAGTGTTAGTAGATGCTCCTTGTTCTGGGACAGGTACGATTGCTAAAAGCTTGAAAACATTAGATATTTGGAATCCTCATATGATTTCGAAATTAGCTAATCAACAGAAGAAATTGTTGCTTGCTGGCTGGAATGTTTTGAAGAAAGGAGGGGTGTTGGTGTATTCCACCTGTAGTGTTGAACCCCAGGAGAATGAAGGTGTGGTGAGTTGGTTGTTGAATGAGGTTGATGATGCTACTGTTGAAGATATTAAGTTAGATATTGTTAAAGGAGAGCCGATTATGGCTTATAAGGATGAAACGTATCATAAAGATGTTGCTAAGACGTTACGATTATGGCCTCAGAATAATATGACTGAGGGATTCTTTGTTTGTAAGTTGAAGAAGGGTTGATTTTTGAAAAGATTATATATCTTAAGGATGGAAAGATGAACATGTATATAACTACATTTTTTACATCCTTTTTTATTTCACCTGAACGGTGTATTATTTCTATTGAAAAATTATTTGATGAATTAGTGGGTATGTTAAATAAAAATAAAAAATTGTATGCAAAAGTAGATGGTGACATAAAAGATCTTCGAAGGATGATTGTTAAATTTAATAAAACTAAACTTGATTATGATTCTTATGGAGAGACGTATTCCAAATTGGAATATACTTTGGCTCCTTTAAGACAATTGAGTTCAGGAGATGAAAAAGCAAGATATACCCAGATAATTGGAGAAATGAGGGAACTTGTTGTTATTCTTGAGAGTAAAAGTAAAAAAGCCGCTAAAAAATAATTTCACCTTTCCATTTCTTCTTAAAGGCAATCTATATATACTAGTATTTCTAAAGTAAGCATATGATACGAGTAGCTATTAATGGATTTGGACGTATAGGAAGACTGATTTTTAGAGCTGGATATAAGGATGTTAATATTGTTGCTATTAATGATTTAGGTGATGCTAAAACTATGGCTCATCTGTTAAAACATGACAGTGTCCATGGGACATTTGATGCTGATGTTTCTGTCAAAGGAAATGATATTCTTGTCAATGGTAAAATTTTGAAAGTGTTAAGTCAAAAAGATCCCGAAGATCTTCCTTGGAAAGAATTAAAGATTGATGTGGTTGTTGAATCTACTGGTTTTTTTAGAACGTATGAAGATAATATGAAACATATTCGAGCGGGAGCTAAGAAAGTATTGTTAAGTGCACCTTGGAAAGGTGATAAGCCGATTAGTCAAGCAATTGAAGGGGTTAATTCTAAAGCATGTTCCACTGAATATATTGTTTCTAATGGAAGTTGTACTACTAATAGTTTAGCGCCTGTTGTTTCTGTTTTGCAAAGTGAAGTAGGGATTGAATCTGGACTGTTAACTACTGTGCATTCATACACAAATGATCAGAAATTATTAGATATTCCTCACAAAGATTTGAGAAGAGCAAGAGCTGCTGCTATTAATATTATTCCCACCACTACAGGAGCTGCACACGCAGTTGTGGAAGTATTTCCAGAGTTGGAGGGGAAGATGGATGGAACTGCAATTAGAGTTCCTACACCTTGTGGAAGTATTAGTGACTTTACGTTTATAGCAAAGAAAAAGACAACGGTGGCGAAGATTAATGCTGCCATGAAAAAAGCTGCTAAAGGATATTTGAAAGGTATTTTAGAATATACTGAAGAACCTATTGTTTTGCAAGATATTGTGGGTAATCCTCATTCTTCTGTATTTGATGCTTCATTGACTCAGGTTATCGATGGAAAATTATGCAAAGTCTTTTCTTGGTATGATAATGAATGGGGTTTTAGTAATAGGATGGTTGATGTGATTAAACGGATGGCAAAGTAAACCATGAAAACTTATTTTGGACTCAAAGATTTTTCTTATTCAGGTAAAACGGTTCTTGTTCGAGTAGGGTGGGATATGCCCATCAATGATAAGGGCAAGATTACTAACGATGATAGAATTAAAGAAAGTTTACCCACTCTACGTTATCTTGTTCGTAAAAAAGCTAAAGTAATTCTTCTTTTTCATCATCATAGGCCAAATGGTAAGATTGTTGCTCAGTATAGAGTAGCAGCTATTACCAAACATGCTGGGAGATTACTTAAGAAGACTATTAAGCAGATGTATGTCTTGAAGGGGAGAGATGTTGAGCGAGCTGTTGAGAAGTTACGTCCAGGTGGTATTATGGCACTTGAGAATGTTCGCTTTTCTCCTTTGGAGACCAAAGGAAGTTCTGTTTTTGGTAAGGAATTGGCTTCTTATGCAGATTATTATGTTAATGAGGCATTCAGTAATTCTCATCGAAATCATGCTTCTATGACTCAGATTTGCAAATATATTCCTGGATGTTTAGGATTACAAGCTGAGAAAGATGTGAAAGCACTTTCTTTGAAAGGTGCTAAGAAACCTTTGTATGCTATTCTGGGTGGTGTTAAATTGGAGACTCGGATTCCTTTGATTAAGGCACTTGCTAGTAAAGCGAGTAAAATTTTATTAGGGGGGGCAATGGTGTTTACATTTTTGAAATCTCAAGGATATTCTGTGGGAAATAGTGTTGTTGATGAAAATTATGTTAAAAAAGCTGGTTCCTTGTTACGAAAGTATAAGAAAAAATTAGTATTGCCTGAAGATATTGTAGTTGTTGATACTCTAGAAGGAAAGTCAGAGAAAATGGTTGTTGACCGTGCACACATCCCTTCTGGATGGATTGGGGTAGATAATGGTCCAGCATCTGTTACACAATTTGAAAATATTTTAAAAGATGCTAAGACTATTGTCTGGAATGGTGCTATTGGTATTTTTGAAAATCCTAAATATGCAGCAGGAACAAAAGGCATTATTAAAATATTGGCAAACTCTAAAGCTACAACTATTATTGGTGGAGGAGATACCAGTACTTCTGTTAAGCAGTTTAAAGCTACAAGTAAAATGACTCACGTTTCAACTGCAGGAGGGGCTTCATTGACTTTATTAGAAGGGAAGAAATTAGTTGCTCTTGAGGCTCTTAAGAAAAGTTTTAAGAAATTTAAATAATTATTCTATACTAATTGAAGTGTTCAATAATGTTTTTGTATTATTCTTTATTTCTTCCAATGATTCCTCGATATTTAGATGAGCTAGTTCTCCTTCACAGGCACCTATTTCTTTTTTGAGTCTTGCATCAAAATCTTCAGCTTCCTTTAGTTTTTTAGATACACCTTCAATTTTAGCTTCTATTGTGATATTTTCAATATTCGCATCCACATCTTTGTATTCTTTCTTTAATTTAATGTAGTCATCAAAGAATTTTTGTAGCCAGATTTTGTTTATGGTTTCTATCGTTTCAATCGTTTTTTCTTTCTTTTTAGGATCTAATTCAATTTTATTTTTTTGGATAGCTAGTTTCATTTTTTCTAGTACATTTACGATATGAAATTCAGGATCTTGAAAAACTGCTTTAATAGGTGATTCTAGGTACGATCCTAGTATTTTTTCATCTTCAAATGAAATTCTAATATATTTCTTAATAGCTTTTTCCACATTATGAAAAAGATGGACTAATTCTGCACCTTTGCTGGTTAATTTTACTTTAACATCATGTTTTTCCTTTGTGAGATCTTGAAGATCTTTGTAGAGTGGATCTTTTTTGAGAGATTCTATTTTCTTTTTTGCTGCGTCAATAACCGTTGCAATCTCTTTTAATTCCCCTGATTTTTTTTCTACTGTGGATTCAAGATTCTTTTGATCATCTCTCTTTTCTACTAATTGGTTTATGAGATCTTCAGTTGCGATGATTATTGAGAATCCAGAGCTTTCATGGAGAGTTTTCATATCATTTACTATAGATACTAATGTGCCAATATGGGTAGCTACCTTTTTTGATTCATTTGCTAGAAATTCTTGTAGAATTTGAAACATTTTCATGGTTCCTTGAGAGAGTGTATCTGCATCTTGGTTAAATTTTGTTGCAAAATCTTCTACTTCTGCAATATGTGTAGGTAGAGTAATATTTTGTAAGAATGTGGACATTTTTTGACTATATGCAGAACGATTTCCTTCCATAATTTGTCTATGTCTCATAGGAATGTCTGGATTTTGAAGATTGGCATTTTCTAACGTGTCTAAGTCTGCTCTTAAGGTATTCATGGTTTTTCTGAAGTTGTTGGTAAGTGTTCTGAGCTGATCGTTTAGATCTTCTCTTGTATCTCGAGAGGCTGTTGCAAACCATTCAGATAAATCTGCTTCTTTGACTGAAGCTTTACCCATCTGTTTACTAAACATACCTTTTAGGAATTTGAACATGGTCTTTGGAAGAGGAAAGGTTATTAAAAGATTGTTGTTCTTGAGTGGTTATGAGACGATATAAGGCGCTTAATCCCCAAGTTAAGGGAAAAGTTGTTGGAGAGATGACTCATTTGTTAGCTCAGGCACTGGATTATTTTAGTGCTGGTAAGAAAGATATGGCCAATAAGTGGGCTCAGAAAGCTCGTCGAGTAGGGATGAAGTATAAGGTTAAGATGCCTACCCAGTTGCGTCGGCAGATCTGTAAAAAATGTCATGCCTTTTTAGTTGTGGGAAAGAACTTAATGATTCGGACTAAGGAAGGGAATGTAGTGTATCATTGTAAAGAATGTAAACATATGATGAAGTATAGATATCGTTAATGTAATTTTCCCCTTCCCCAAAGTTTTGGATTATCTGTATCAAATAAAGGTGTGGCTCGTTCTGCATTTTTATCTCCTTCCATTTTATATTTATAACATGCGCCAAATGAATTTCTTTCTGCTAATTGGTAGATGAGTTTTCTTGAGCAATTATTTTCAAATAATATTTTTTCTGTGGATAATCCTGTATCATTTATACCTGCTAAAATATCAGAATATTCTGAAATTACTTCTGTTAATTCTTTTTTTACTGGATTGAACCACCCAGATCGATCTTTGGCTAAGAATGCAGCGACTCCTTTGGGATTTTTAAGGTCATATTTTTCAGAAATTACATATAAATCTTCTTCATGTGCTGGAGGACTTTTGTGCCAATCCATACGAACAGGATATTCGCTCTCATTAATAAAAAAGGCAAGTGAGCCAAATTTTTGACTAAATCGATTATTGGTTTTAAATGTTTTAGCAATCCAACTTACTCTTTTTTTTTGCATTGTGTTTCTATAGAAAACGGTGACTTCCCCTCTTATGGGTAAAGCAATCATATGTTCACTGTGATATATGGTAATATCAATTTCAGCTGTGTTAACTTGGGCTTTACACTCTTGTTTAGAAACTTTTGACATTATTCACCTATTCTATATATCTATATAAACTTTTAGTTATTAACTACCTAAAAGTACTGAAAAACGTAATCTTTAAAAAAGGGGTAGAACCCCTGTTTTCTATGGCAAAAGACGATTTTGTATATGATCAAATCACAGGCGGTAGAGGAAAGAAGAAAGTAATGTCTGCTCTCAACAAGACAAAGTTGTCAAAATATGAGATGGATGACTTATTTTTAGAAGAGATTTAATCTTTCTTTTTCTTGAACTTCTTAGCGATATCTAGATCTGCATTACATTCTTCACATTTAAACGGTAGAACATTTGCACCTTTTACTTTCTTTCTTTTGAATGGTATTTGAGCTTCTCCTTCTTTGCCACATGAACAAGTGTATATAATATTGGCAGTTAAGGTATCTTCATACTCTTTCTTTTCAATCGTATGAGAACACTTAGGACAGATATATTCTTTTGCTCTGATGGCAACTTTTCCATCAGGTTTAACAGGCTTGCCCATGAGTCCTTCTCCACATTCAGGGCATTTTTCTTTTAACGCCCAACAGATGAGTTTAGTATTTTCATCTGCTCTTCGTGTGAAGTAGATACACTCGTCTGTTGATTCTGGTAGTTCCATTTTAGTCGTTTACAATAAATGTTGTATTTGGTGGTAACCAATCTTGCTCAGTAGCTGTTTTTCCTACTGTGTAGGTTGATTTACCTATTTGTCCTACCCATTCAAACGCAGCCCCTACAAATGTTTGTACATCGTCTGGATCTGAAAAGTTTGTTTGTAGTGTTGAGTATATGAGGAAAAATCCTATAACAACAAAGATTGCTATACCCCATATTACTTTGGACATAAGATTGTTTATAGCTAGGTGGTTTATATGTTTTTCTATACGGTTTATTTTGGAGGAAAAAATAACTGAGGCACTCACAGAGTGCCCACTCTCGCAGTCTTTCGACTGCGAGTATCTAACTTCGTCTCCTTTTTTTTATTTCAACTCCGGCATTATTATATATGCAAACTCAAATACTCTTTTTATGAACTATTATGATAAAATAGCAAAAAGTTATCATGAGCTGCATAGTGAGGAACAGGCTAAGAAGATGAAGGTTATTAAGAGTTTAATTTCTCCTAAGAAGAGTGAGAGTTTGTTAGATGTGGGTTGCGGAACAGGATTGAGTTCTGATTGGAAATGTAATGTTGTAGGGGTTGACCCTAGTTTTGGATTAGTTACACAAGGGAAAGGCAATAGAGTTCAGGGTTTTGGAGAACATTTGCCTTTCCAGGATAGCAGTTTTGACTATATTATCTGTGTAACCGCTTTGGGTAACTTTAGTGATGTTGAGAAAGGACTAAAAGAGATGAAAAGAGTGGGTAAAGGTAAAGTTGTGGTTAGTTTTCTGAAGAGGAGTTCTAAATCTGATACTATTATGAAAGCGATAAAGAAGGTTTTTACTATCAACGAGACTGTAGAGGAAGAAAAAGATATAATCTTATTATTGGAATAGTTGTTCTTGACTAGAGAAATTCTTAAATACATAGATTATTGAATTTGTGTATGGACATTAAAGATGCTGAGAAGATTAATCAGTTAGCTATGACATTGAAGAACAATGGACTAGCTGCAAGTATGGCTGAAGCTGTTGAAAAAGCTAAAGAAATCATTCTTGGTGTGAAAAAGGTACAAGATACCCCTAAAAGAATTGAGGATGAGATTAAGGAAGTAGAAGATGAGATTGAGCATATTGCTGAACAAGAGATTGATGAAGAAGGTATAGAAGATACAGAAGATTTAAAGGAAGCTCCACCACCAGAAGTACAACAAGATTTATCTGAGGTGGATCCTCCAAGTCCAGAATTTGGAGAAGAAGAAGTACAAGTAGCTATGGAAACTGTGGAACCAGAGCCAGTTGCTGTTGAACCTGCTCCTGAATCTGAGCCTATTGCTGTTGATACAGAAGTTGCAACTGTTCATCCGGAAGCGAATGAACATGAACAAAGTGAAGAAACTCCTTTACATGAATTATTACAGAATGAAGATTCTCAAGAAGTCATTAATGAAGCGAGTGCTTCTATTCCTGAGCCTGAAGTGGTTGAAGAACAAGAGGCAGCTAGTCTATATCCAGAGGAGCCTGTTTTTGGTGAACCTGAGAGAGTTCCTGAGCCAAAAACTGTTGAAGAGCCGGTTGTTACGGAAGAACCTGCTGTTGTTCCATCTCGAAATGATGAATTGCCTAGTGATATGATGGTTGAAGATGCATCTGAGGAGCAAGCACCTGATGAAACTCCTCAACCTGTTGCTGAAGAAGAAACGGTTGAAGAAACCACCGAATCTTCAGAAGAAACGTCTAAGAAAGAAATTCAAGAAGAAGAGGAAGAATTACGTAAATATTTTAATTTTGGAAAATAAATGAAATTTTAATTCTTATTATATAGAGGAGAGTAATATATATTTTGTACTACAGATGTCTTTATATTCTATGTAACTACTCCAAGATACTAATAGTTATATATAAGAAGTAATTTAGTAGAATTATCGGGGGATTGGTATGGATAAACAATTTACATTTATAGGTATTGCATTGATTCTTACATTAGTTGTTTTTGCTGCTGGAGAAATTTCAGTAAGCCCAAGTTCTGCAACATTTGATGCTACTCAAAGTCAAGTTTTAACGTCAACTGTAGTCTTATCCAACGATAATGCTGGAGAAAATCAAACCTTTACTCTTCCTATTAATGCTACCTTTGTTGGTGGGGTTACCACACAAGTATTAGCTTTAACTTACAATGCTACAAGTCCTCTTAATATTACTAATGGCACGAGTGTTTCTATTAATATTAGTGTAACAGCGCCAACTACTATCTACAATGAATCTTTGGTGGGTGTTGTTAACTTTACAAATAATGTTTCACAATCAGCTTTACATACAATCACTCTTAATTTGGCATCTAAAGATATTTTGAACGGTGTTTTAAGTTCAGATAATTTTCGTGCAAATGCATCAGGGACTGTAACTGGTGAAGTTACCCTTTCCACTAGCCTCTCAGATTTTAATGTAACTGTGGATTTACCCTCCATTACTTTACAAGGAAGTAGACAGAATGTTTCTGCACCAATTGTATATAATGTATCTAGTCCAGTTACTGTACCTGTAACTGGTTCAACAACTTTTAACTACACATTAACAGTACCATCAGGAACATTTAACGATACCTATACTACAAGTTTTAATTTTTCAGCTAATAATTCAGATACTGTTGTTTTATCTGTCAATACACTAGTTTTGGGTATTGATAATGCAACAATTAATGCATCAGCAACTTCCGGAGTTATCGGAAAGACTGCAAATGCAAGTATTTTGGTAAGTAATACTGGAAATACTGATTTAGCTGTACTGAATTTTACAATTACTGATTTGGTTGATACCAATAATGGATCTTTCCGAATTGCGGCTGGTAATGTTACTTTACCTGCTAATTTTGCTACTGCTTTTGCTGGAACCACAGTTCCTACATTGAATATCTCTATTCCTAGTACTACTACAAATGGAACATATCAAGGAAATATTACACTAAATTATCCAGGATTAGTTCCAGTCAATAGTACGTTTACTTTGAGTGTTTCTCCTTCAACTTTTACTCTGAGTTTTTCAGAATCACCGGTTGATATTGGAACTCTAGATACCAATGAGAGTAAATCAAAGACATTTAGTATTACAAACACAGGAAATGATGCATTGAACAATGTAACTTTAGTTAATACTAATATTCCTAGTAGGTTTAATTTTAGCGTTTCAGATAATAGTACTAGTTCACTTGCTTCTGGAGCATCTAGAAGTTTTACTATTACTTTGTTTGCACCTGAGGGTGAGACAGCTGGAGATCAAACTTTGGGAACAATCCAAGTACGTTCTGCAGAATTAAACGCCTCCGTTAGTGTTAAAGCACTTATTGAAGGTAAATTAATTATTGACGATATTGATGTTACTGTGGATGATAGTACCGATAATAATATTGTAGATGGAAGTACTATCAGTAAACGAGCAAAACCTGGAGATGAGGTTGAATTTGAAGTTACTATTCGAAACAAATTTACTTCTTCTCAAGATATTAAAATTGAAGATGTTTTTATCACTATAACTATTGACGATATTGATGATGGAGATGAACTTGAAGAAGAATCTCAAAAATTCGATGTTGACGCAAATGAAGACGAGACTGAGACGATTACCTTCAATATTCCTGAAGACGCTGAAGAAGATGAGTACGACGTACTTATTGAGGTTGAGGGAGAAGATGAGGATGGAAATGATCACGAAGCTGTGTTTAGAACGGTACTTCGTGTAGATAGAGATAGACATAAACTTATTATTGCACGATCTGAATTAGAATCAAATATATTGACTTGTAAAAAGAATGGACTCCTTCGAGTAGTTGCTCAAAATATTGGATCATCCGATGAGGATGAGAGTGTATTACATGTTAAGAGCAGTGACTTAGGAATCGATTTCAAAGAACAATTTGAATTGGATGAAGATATTGATAATTCAGATAATACGTTCGAGAAAACATTTAACTTTAGAGTTCCAGATAGTGTTGCATCAGGAGATTATCCTATTGAGCTGCGATTATTCTATGATACAGACAAGGTTATTGATGTTGAAACTGAAATTTTAAAGATTGCTGAGTGTCAAACGAATGTGCCTGTCCCTGTAGTTGTGGTACCACCAACTGTGACCACTACAACAGATGGAGAAGTTACTGTTATAACACCTACAACTACTACTTCACCAACTCCATCAACTCCTACAACACCTAGTGTTGCAAGTGGATTTGTAACTGTTGAGCAAGTGGAAGATTCTTCATTGTACTTTGCAGCTTTAATTTTAGCTAATTTGATTGTAATTGGATTAGTAGGAGCTTTGTTTTTACAATTGTTGAAGCCTAAAGTTTAGTTTTTTTCTTTTTTCGGAAATTCTTCCAGTTTTTTTTGTAAAGATTTATTAAGGACTTTTTCTATCATATTATTTGGGTTCTGGAGTGTTTCGATGAGAATTATTGCAGTAATTATGTTATTATTAGTTTGTGGTGTTGTTCAGGCTGAAGTTTTAATCACTGAGGTCTATTTTGATCCCAAGGGGACAGAGAATGGAGGAGAGTTTGTAGAGTTGTTTAATAATGGTGATACTACTGTTTCCATAAGTGAATGGGTTCTATCAACTAAATCTTCTGTTAAAGATGTAACCTTACCTTCAGAAGCTCATATTCTTCCTGGTTCTTATTATTTGGTCACTGATACAGGATGGGAGAAACGAGACGATCTCAATTGGGATGAATCAGATTATGCTGAAGCGATAACACTTGCAAATGATGATGGATTTGTTTCTCTTCTAGATGGTGAAAAGATAGTTGATACAGTAACTTGGGGAGAAGATGCAGTTGATGTGAGAGAATCTTTACAAAGAAAATTAGATAATGGAAGTTATACGAATACATTTGAGGCTCTTTCACCAGATCCAAGAAACAGTAGTACAGTTCAATCTGATGGACTTTTACTTATTTCTGTTGAAGTAGAGGCTTACACACTATCATTGTATAATTTTACTATTGATGACGATTTATTTTCAGAAGGAATACAGGTGAGTCCTGTTCCTGGAAAAAAGAGATCTGTTTTTGTAAACATAACTCTTGGAGGAAATGATGTCATAACTTCTGTGAAGATGGACATATTTAATTCAACAGTTTTATTGGAAGGTGCAACTCTTAATGACAGTCATTCTCAATACACTGGAACGTTTTCCTTTTGGTATCACCAATTACCAGGAGAGTATAATATCACGATTACCGCCACGGGCAAACATACCACACTACCTCTTCAATTTGCGGTCACTGTATTGCCTTTGGCCGGTATTTTTTTAGACACTTCTGCAATTAGTGTTCAAAAGGCACGACCCGGTGAAGAGGTTTTTATCAAAGGGGACGAAAAAGTAAGTACCACAGATAGTCCTACGATAAAAAATATTGGAAATATTCCTTTAGATTTGAGTGTTCGTGCTAAAAATGTCAGTGAAGGGAGAAGTTTTAGTGATACACTGTTTAGTTTTAATGGGATAGATTTCTCCTCTGCTTCACAGAATTTACTAAAGAATATTAATTTAGGATTGGATGCAACTATTCCACTTAGTTTAAAGTTTATCATACCTCAGAATGCCACGAGTGGGTTATATACCACTGCACTGGCTATTCAAGCCATAGGTCGTTAGAATGAAGTATTTATTTGTATTTTTGCTTTGTTTACCTTTGGTAATGGGTCAACAACTGGGTGTGGCACCGAATGAATTGTATTTAGCTGATGGGGAGGCGGGAGAGATTATTATTTTTAATCAAAATCCTTTCCCTGTGAATTATTCTTTGCTTGGGAGATCTTATATGGGGAATCCCTCCCAAGGAAGTATAGATTCTTTTAGTGAAAAAAGAGTTACTTTGGTCCAAGAAAAGTATAGTGATGATATTTTTACTATAGGTTTTTCTGGTGCACCTTCATCAGGATTGGATATCTTTCCTGAATTGTATGTTCAGGTTTTTGCAAAAGATTCAAAATCCTATCAGGTATCCTCTACTCTTAGAATAATTCCTAAAATTAAAAGAAATCTTGGTCCTGTGTTGAGTTTTGTAGTGTTTGTTGTAGGATTATTAGGATATCTCACATTCCGTAATCGTCATGATCGTCAAAGAAGTAAATCACAAAACAAGCTACAAAAATCATAAGATCGGCTTGTAATCCTTGAGTGAATGTTAATTGCTTTACTGATTCTGGTAAGTGTATGGTGGCAATTGCTCCTAGCATCAGAAATCCTAGAATAATTGACGTAAGTTTATTGTAAAAGCCATAAAAAAGAAGTATAGAGGCTATTGCTTCAATTATCCCTATTAGTATTGCAAATCTATAATCAGGCCAAATGATATTTGAAAGACCTTGAAGCATGAAAATAGTTGAGAGTGTTAATCTTACTAATAATAGTGTTAATGCTTTGCTCATTTGAACTCCTCAACTATTCCGTCATGTAATCTCTTAATTCTAGATATATTTCTTTCCATTCTTTTATTGCATTCATCTACTAATCTTATGAGATATTCTTCTGAGATTAAGAGTTGTTTTTTGTCTGCGACTATTGTTTCTAAATTCTCACTTGACATTACTTGGACAATGATTCTTTTCTTTGTTGATAATATTCCTGAGAATTTAAATCCCGTATTTTTACAAATAACTAATAATCTTTCTGCTGTTTCCATATCTTTACAACAGATGTGGAGTATTGCAGATTCTTGTTTGATCCAGACAGGATTATCTGGCAATTCTTTCAGAGTTTCCTGTATTTTTTTCAGGTTTGCTTCTTTATGATCTTTGTATATCCATTGAATGTTAAACTTTTTATCAGATTTTTTGGATAACAGTAATGTTCTTCCTGCACAACTTGATGTGGTGTAGAAGAAAGGATACTCGTTTAATTTGTCTACTAAATATCTAATTTCAATGTCAATCTCTCCTTGAATAGAAGCATCCTTTTTTTCGAGTTGTACTTTCTTTTGTTCTTCGAATGACATAGTAATAGGATTAGATGGACATTTAAAAGGTTTTGGTAGAATATTCAGATGTTCATGGTTCAATAATTTTCTTTATTCTTTTAACAAAATCTTCAGAAAGTTTATAGTATTGATCAAATTGTTTTCCTGTTACTTCTTTTAATTCTCTGTGCATGATTTTCTTAGCTAAGACATAGAAATCTTTCATAGTAGTTACATATCGTTTTTCAATAAGGTTATCTTTAACTAAAGTTTTTTCCATCATATCTGCTACGTGAGCAGGAGATGGAGGTATTTCACCATGTTTCATTAACGCTGCATGCGCAGCATCTATTACTGCCCAGTACAGGTCTAATGTTGCTTGTAACACGTGCCATTTTGAGTTTGCTAATGTAGCAGGTGCTCGTGAGTAGTAGGTGAAGATAGCTTCATAGGTAGGACGTATTCTTCCCATATAGAGCAATGCTTGCATAGGATCAAAGATTCCTGTATCAATCAAAGCTACTCCATCTCTTAAGATATTAATTGCTAAAGGATCTCCTAATCTTACATAATCCCAGAAGTTGGATAGTTTTAATGTGGTCACGTGTAATCTATCTGATGTGTCACGTACTAATCTTTCCATGATAACTCTGTATGTCTCTACTGCTTCTCCACTGAGGACCATATTCAGATCGTTTACAATGACTAATACATCTACATCGCCTGGTTTTGATTTACCTTGAGCTCTCGCTGCAGATCCAAATAATACAATTGATTTCACAAATGAACCAAATTCTTCTAAAATTCTGTCTGCTAGTTTTCTAGCTATTTTAATCTCTTCAGAGGAATATCTCTTTACTTGAGGATGATCTCTCCGCTCTATTTTGAATTTTACCATGTAGTGCTTTTTCTAAGTTAAACTACTCTTTATTCCCCTCCACCTCTTATTTTAAGAAAAGCGTATATAAGGTTTGTTTACTATTATAGAATGATTAATCTTGTGTATACAGTGTAATGGGAATTTCCTTACACACATGGGTTTCTCCTTGTTTTAGAAATCTGGGTAGAAATAAGTTATTGTACACTACTAACGTGCCCTTTAGTTCATTCATTAATTTTTTTTCTAATCCATAATTGAATCCTTTATCTGGATTTATAAAAATCATGTCAAATTTTGAGAGATCAAGATCAAAAAAGTCTCCCATTTTTACTTCAGCTTTGCTGTTAAATTCTTTTATGGCTTTATGGGCTTTGCCTATAAGATTCATGTCGGATTCAATGCCAAGAGCATTTGTAAAATTGCCTGCCATGATGGTAACTCTCCCATCACCACACCCTAAGTCTATAAATGATTTGAAGGATTCTAGTTTTATGAGTTTAAAGAATTCTTCTAATGCCTCTAGATTTGCTCCTGCCCATACACCTTTATTTGTATAGACGTAAGGTAGATTATGTTCTTCTAAAGAATTAGAGTCTTCTTGTTTGAAATATTCTTGAATAGATTTCATGCTGCTAAGTTAGAGAAGATGGTATCAATTGTATTTTCACGATTTTGCTTAGGCAATTCAACATGTGAGTTTGATAAATCAGCACCTAATTCATAAATTACTGGGACATATGACTTTCCAGCTTTTTCTGCATAGTCCAATCCTTCAGCGCCATATCCTGGTTCTCTCATAATTTTTCCAGATTCAGTTTCCATTAATAAGATTCCTACTTTTTCTTTTTGTGCATTAGGGTGTAATTTCATATAATTGTCAATCACTCCTTCAATGGTTCGAACATATCTTAAGTTGGTTCCTTTCTCCTGTCCATATTCTTGTGTGTTCATTGTTTTTACTTCAAAGTCTGCATTTGCAGATTCTAATGAACTTATGAATTGATCCATGATGGTTTCATATCCATTAGACTCAAATGCCAATTCTGGGAGTGCATATCCATCAAGTCTTTCTCCGGTGTCTTCATGGACAAGATGTGCAAATTTTGGAGTTTCATATCCATTATCTAAATTTCTTCCTTCATTAATTTCTTCTAATGAGACTTGGTGGTTTTCTCTTAAATTTGCTGAACCAATTTTAGTAATAACATCTATTGTGTAGTTTCCTTGTGCTAATCCTGTGGAAGCATTACAAGATATTTCTTCACCTGTTGCGTTGTCTTTTACTACAATTGAATATTGAACATCGTTAATAGTTATTTCTTTTCCGATAATCTGGTTTAGTCTTTTTTCTAAACCTCTTTTTCCACCAGTTACTTCTGTTACGTATAAATTTGATCCTTTGTAATTTTCTCCTTCAATGATTTTGTCCATTGTGGTGATATCTAAAGTTAATCCATTCTTCTCAAAGATTTTGAAAAGTATTGCTCCTACTTCATTGGCCATACCTGAATAGGTTGTGCCCACATCTGATCGATCTTGTCCTCTAATTCCATAATCAAATGAATTGTTTTCTTGATCTTCTGTAATGGTTATGTTTACCCCTCCACCCAGTAATGAGTATGAATCTCCAAATGTTACTATATCGATATTTCCTTCTTTATCAATTAAATCTTCAACTGATTCGATTCCTTTTTGTGCTAATATGTCCACTCCAAATGATTCAAAATCTCTTGTTGATTCTACTTTTGAAAATTCTTCTGTTTTAGGTGCA
>Ga0187833_10002219_pt1 | contig 21150 bp, 20 predicted proteins | sample ETNtaG_37_FD_167968 | JGI IMG/M metagenome (GOLD analysis project Ga0187833, IMG submission 167968) | Marine microbial and viral communities from oxygen minimum zone, Eastern Pacific Ocean - ETNP2014_SV_400_PacBio MetaG (Illumina Assembly) | ecosystem: Environmental > Aquatic > Marine > Hypoxic...
GCAATCGTGCACAACCCAACTGAAGGTACATTGGAACAAAGGGGTATGGTAGCGCATACGGGATTCGAACCCGTGATCTCCGCCTTGAGAGGGCGGTGTCCTAGGCCGCTAGACGAATGCGCCACGATACCTCAACCATGCTGGCTGGGGATATAGGATTCGAACCTATGCTTACAGATCCAGAGTCTGTCGTCCTACCACTAGACAAATCCCCATAGCCAAGAAAATTCTAGCAAAGCAGCATATCCGAAACAAGGAACAGTCCACCCAAGATAACCTTTCATGTCCTTGCCGATATCTCCTTCAAAACATAGAATCTCTTTGACTTCAAGAGCCTTTACGTGGCGAGGGAATTTATGTACACAATCGATCTTTCTGGAAAAAACGCCGTTGTTTTCGGCATCGCCAACCAAAGAAGTATTGCATGGTCCATCTCGCAAGCTCTTTCAGAGGCAGGGGCAACCATAGTTGCTACGTACCAGAACGAAAGAGTCAAGGAATCCGTAGAAAAGCTGACTTCACGACTTAGCAATGTGAACACTATCGAATGTGATGTAAGTGACGACTCAAACGTGTCGAATACTTTCAATGAAGTCAGTGATAGGCTCGGCAAGGTCGATATAGTCGTGCACTCCATTGCCTTCGCACAGAGAGAAGACCTCGGCGGAAGGTTTGTAGATACCGACCGGGAGGGATTCCGGGTGGCCCTTGACATTAGTGCTTATTCGCTGGTTTCTATAGCAAGATATGCCTCCCCTCTCATGACAGATGGGGGAGCTATGATCACAATGTCGTTCATGGCCGCAGAGAAGGTATTTCCTGGCTACAATATCATGAGTACTGCTAAAGCTGCCCTTGAAAATGAAGTACGCCAACTAGCAAATGATTTGGGTCCCGACAATATTAGAGTGAACGCAATATCTGCCGGTCCTCTCGATACTCTGTCATCCAGGGTGATAAGCGGATACAGGGACATGAAGAAAGCCTATTCAGATCGGGCACCAATGCGCCGCAATATCACGCATGCTGAAGTAGCCTCTACGGCATTGTATCTCTGCAGTGACATGTCCAGCGGAGTTACAGGAGAGGTAGTTCACGTAGACACGGGTTACCACGTAATGGGGATTTAAGCTACGCACCAGGAAAGTCACGTATGCCAGATTCTATTTGGGTAGAGACGGAAGAAAACAGCAATTGCGAATGGATGCCACTACAAGTTTATGAAGCCCATGAAACTCCCAGGCCCGTTTATTATATAAAGTTGGAAGATCCTGATCACCCATTCGGAATCTATGAAGTATCCGGATGGAGTAGTAACGGAGGCGGATCACCATGCCCTGCGCTTTACGCCCCGGTGTCCGACTCTGGACAGGCAGTTGTCCACTTAGTTTACGGTGGCGACTGGGGCATAAGACTCAAGCCTGAGAACACCCCTGGGGAATGGTCAATTGATAATCATGCTCAACATGGCGAACCATACCTAATGCTGATAGACGGAAGCGATATCATCTTCGAATAGGCACTCTTGCACGTTCAGCGGCCACACTTAGATTTTCAAATGATTTATAGCCTATAGGAATTATCTGCCCCCTGATCGTCGGCATAAAAATCCCTGATACGCCTACTAGAAGGAATCCAATAAGCGCGTTAAACATGAGAGCATTGGATGGTCCAATCCACTCGGACGCAGCTCCCACTGTGAGTGCTCCTATCGGACCTGCTCCGATAGCCAAAGTAACAACCCCAAGTGCACGGCCCCTGATCTCTGGCTTTGAAACTAAGAGAACTATCGTTGACTGCATAGTTCCAAATCCAGACGTCCCGATCCCAAGCAAAAGTAGTAATGGCAAGGAAAGTAGATACCATTTCGACATGGAGAACAAGAGGAGGGCGACCAGGGAAGCAAGTGAGCCATATAAAAATACCCTGCCGTGATATCTCATCCCTTGCCTCGAAGCAATTAAAGTGGATCCTATCAAAGCACCAAGTCCATCACTTGCCATCAAAACCCCCATCAAAAGTGGCCCTACGTTCAAAACGTTCTTTGAAACAACTGTAACCATCTGCATATACGGGAAAAGTAGCAAATTCATGAACACAGTAATCACTATCACGGCAACGACAGTCTGATTAGAAAACGCATAACGAAATCCTTCTGATAGGTTGTTGAACAACTGATTGATTGCGTTATAACTTTGACTTTTTGATCCTTTGAGATCACTTGTCGGTTCCTCAGTATCAGACCTTAACCTTTCAGGCTGGTCCACGAAAAGCATCAGGAAACACCCTACTGACATAATCAAGGTAAGAACTAGGTAGGAGCCCGCAACGCCAGTAAACGCCAATAGTGCTCCGGCAACAGCTGGTCCTATCATCTTGCTGGTGTGCATTCCTACCGAGTCTAAGGCAACACCATTAGTAAGACCTGAAGGTCCCATTATGTCCATAACCAACGATCTTCGAGACGGCATATCAAGGGACCATCCAATCCCGGGAATAAGAATAGCTACATACGCATACCAGTACTGGACCAAACCAAACATTAGCAAAACGACCATAGTAACGGCACATCCGAGATTAAGAAACTGAGTTAGTACTATTAGCTTTTTACGATCCAGTTTATCTGCTAAGAACCCCCCAAATATTCCCAATAGGAGAAATGGAATCATCCCAAAAAAACCAACCAGCCCGACATAAAAAGCGGAGTCAGTCTTTTCCAGCACAAACCACGATAAGGTGGTCATCTGCATCCAACGAGAGATGTACATCGTGAAGTTCGCGCCCCAAAATCGCCGGTAATTCCCATTACTTAGGGCATAGAACGTGTGCAGTCGACGTGATTTGCCTGTTGATATTCGTGAATTTATTGACATGAATTAACCTACAACATTCTACATTGGTAAGGCGGCCGTACAAGTCGTTTTAAGATTATTAAATAAGCATAGAATTCGATCAAAAAACTAGAACCGCCCTCTGGACGAGCTTTTGAGGACCTCTTCCAGTAATTGATATACTCCACAGAACATAAATGGGGAGCCGATTAATAATAGAAAAGGAGGCTTTTTCCTTTGAAAATAACCGACTTAGAAACTTTTCAACTTTCGTCTAGTCTTGATGCACCTTTTGGATGGTCGCAGGGTCAAATTGATCTCCGGTCCGTAGGCATAGTGAAAGTGTCTACAGATGAGGGAATAGTCGGATGGGGAGAGGGTTGTGGAGGGCCCAGCGGAAACGTCGTTTCTGACTTGATAGCCCCCCTGGTAATTGGTGAAGATCCAACTAACCGCCTCAAGATATGGCAGAAGATGTTCCATGCCATGTATAACGCAAACGTGGCCGTTGGTTACGGTGGGTCGGCTCTAAGTGCGGTCGATACAGCACTTTGGGACATAACCGGAAAGGCGATAGGTGTCCCAATAAGTACCCTTCTTGGCGGCAGGGTTAGAGATAGCGTTGCTGTTTACGCTACTGGGCTGTACTACACCGAGGGTGAATTCCCAAGCAGACTACTTGAGGAAGCCACCGGATATATCGAGGCAGGATTTCTGGGCATGAAGACGAAGGTCGGGGGTATACCAATAGATCATGACGTAGATAGGGTTAAAGCTTTAAGAAAAGAGATCGGTCCGGATATCAAGTTGATGATAGACGCGAATCAGGCATATAACGCCTCCTCTGCCATAAGAATAGCAAACAAACTAGCAGACCAAGATCTCGTCTGGTTCGAGGAACCAGTAAATGCGCAGGATGTAGAAGGTTATTTACAGGTTAAGGGAAACATACCGATGGCCATAGCGGGCGGAGAGAATCTCAGAACCAGGTATGAATTCCAGGGTTTTCTCGCCCGTAGAGCATATGACATCGTTCAACCGGACGTCGTAAACGTCGGTGGTATCAGTGAGATGAGGAACGTTGCCATGACAGCGAACACCATGGGTATCCAGGTTAACCCTCATGTATGGGGGTCTCCGATAATGATAGCTGCTAGCCTCCATGTCGCTTCGACCCTTCCGCCTTGCCCGCCCAGTGGAGACCCCGAGCCGTTTGTTCAAGAACCAGTTATGGAATACGACAGGACTCCAAGTACTATTCGGGACAGTCTATGCCCAGATTCGTTTGTTATGAAGGATGGCCGCCTGTCTGTGCCTGAAGGTGCCGGCTTAGGAATAGAAATAGACGAGGATGCTCTGAGCAAGTTGAGCATTTAGTGGGTCAAAAATTTCCCGAGAAGGGAAGTTTTGCAACTTATTTTCAAGAGCCTCTAGAATTCGCCATCATTGAACAGAATCAGACGAATTCCCTACCTGACATTTATTCAGATATTGGCCAATCCTATTAGAAAAACTCTATGCACACAGGACGAGGAACATTTATCTCAACACCTGTTTCGACTAGCGAGCCATCTTTCGCATTTCGCCGAAACATAACGACGTTATTGGTATCTTGGTTTGCTACAAGCACTATATTTCCTTCGGCACTTAAGTTGAAGTTCCGAGGAGTTTTTCCTCCAGTGTGGTGATGCCCTTTCGGAGTGATAATGCCGGATCCACCCTCTATTTCAAATATTGCTATGGAATCATGTCCACGATTAGTCCCATATACGAATCGACCGTCTTGACTAACGCGGATGTCCGCACATGTATTTCTACCGGAAAAGTCATCTGGAATCGTGTCAACGGTTTGAACAAAACCTAGGGAGTTGTCCCTCTTATGTGAATAAGTGGATATGGTCGAGTCCAGTTCATTAATCACATAAAGGATTCCCAGGTTTGGATGCCAAGCCATATGCCTTGGGCCGGCACCAGAATGAGTCTTAGTGTCGATTTCCTCAGATGATATTAATCGGGCATTTAACGGATCCAACTTGTAGGCAACTATGCGATCCGTGCCAAGATCTGCGACATAGGATATCGAGCCATCCTCACTGAAAATTGAAGAGTGCGCGTGTGCCTCATTCTGCCTATCAACGTCGACGCTGGCTCCTTCGTGTTGAGCAAATGTCGCCAGCTCTCCGAGAAAACCCTGAGAATCGATAGGATAGGAGGCAACGCTACCACCTTGATAATTCGTTGCAATAAGAACTGTTCCATTAGCGTTAACTCTAATATGGCATGGCCCAGCCCCACCCGTTCCCCTGCGAACCTCTTCTAGAAGGCGTCCGTCATCGCCAACGAGAAAAGCACTAACAGAACCTTCATCTTTTCCACAATGGGAATTAATCTCGCTTACCGCATACAGATGACTTTTGCTGGGGTTTAATGCCAAAAAAGAGGGGTTTTGTAACCCACCGGTCGTTGAAAGTTGGTTTACGCGACCCGATATGACGTCCAGATTAAATGAATAGATACCTTCGCTATGTGGTACCCCCTGAGTATAAGTACCAACAAAAAACCGAAGATTGTTCGCAAACACAAACTACCTCAATAAATTATAGAAGGAAATTGATCGCTCTTCAGGAACCGTGGGTAACCTAAAAAAGAGCCGACTCAGACCGACGTCAGCTCACGACAATTGGGGCAGCCCAGAAGGACCGCCCCACTCAGAATCTACGCAGTTCTAACTCTTGCCGATCCTGAAAACGTTGGTTCCGCAAGTCGGGCACTTGCCGCGGGTTGCGGGCCTACCGTTCTTGAGAGTGGTCTGCTCAGCGTTCTGAATCTCTCGCTTCGCTCGACACTTTACGCAATACGCTTCCATATCTCCCTCCTTATGAGGACTTACTATTACTATATGGTAATCACAAATGTGAAGCTTATGCAAGTGCTTTACACCATATATTGTGTGTCAATGCCTAAGTATGGCTCCCTACATCTTGTGTAAATTACAGAAAACATAGCGTAGGACGCCCTGAAAGATGCTTCAGTCACGATGGAAACATTCATGTAACAACCAAGAAACACTAAGTTAACAAGCGGGCAACAATTAAGTAACACCAGTTAAATACGCTGAGCCCCAAATGAATTTGGTGGAAAGTGAATCCACAAAAATAGTCTTTTAAAGACTCTAAGTTAAAGGAGGACAAAATGGCAGATTCAGGACATACGGCCTGGTTGTTAACGGCTACCGCCCTCGTGTTCTTTATGACACCAGGACTGGCTTTCTTCTACGGAGGCCTCGTAAGAGCAAAGAACATAGTAAACACGATAATGCTCAGTTTCATGTCAATTGCTGTCGTGAGCATCGTGTGGGTGCTCTGGGGATACAGCCTCGCATTCGGTACCGGTAACGCCTACATTGGCGACTTAAGCCTTCTAGGTTTATCAGGAGTACCGTTCGCTTCCGGAGAGGGCGACGCTTATCCTGAGTTGGCGTTTGTTTCGTTTCAAATGATGTTCGCCATAATTACGCCGGCTTTGATAACGGGAGCATTCGCAGAAAGATTTCAGATCAAAACCTACCTTATTTTTCTAGTACTTTGGAGCACTCTCGTTTACTCGCCTATCACTCACTGGGTCTGGGCAGAAAAGGGATGGCTCCTTGAGCTAGGAGCGCTTGACTTTGCCGGTGGGACCGTTATCCACATCAATGCAGGGATTGCTGCGGTAGCAGCGGCTCTTATTGTGGGAAAACGTAGGAACCCCGGCCTGCAACCCAATAACGTTCCTTACGTCGTACTTGGAGCAGCAATACTTTGGTTCGGATGGTTCGGTTTTAACGCAGGTTCAGCACTCGCAGCAAACGACAGTGCCGCCAATGCTTTTCTCGTTACCAATGTTGCTGCAGCCACAGCAGCCCTCACGTGGGGACTGATATCCATGTGTAGAACAGGAAAGATAGGAGCCGTTGGGGTCGCCACCGGAGCAGTAGCAGGGCTTGTTGCAATTACCCCAGCTGCGGGAGCAGTAGGGGTTCTCGGATCCCTGGCCATCGGATTTGGAGCGGGCTTACTCTGTTTCTTTGCAGTAGAGCTCATCCATAAGACAGGTATGGACGACGCACTTGATGTTTTCGCAGTTCACGGGATAGGCGGAATTTGGGGAGCAATTGCGACAGGAATATTCACTGTAAGCGCGATTACAGGCGGCACTGCAGGTCTCATTGAAGGAAATCCTAGTCAAGTGGGAATCCAGGCTGTCGGCGTGGTCGCTACACTAATATATTCTGGTGTTGTAAGTTTCGTGATTCTGTTCATACTGGACAAGATACCTGGACTCGGACTTCGCGCAAGCGAATCCGACGAAGATCTCGGCCTCGACCTCGCATCACATGGTGAACAAGCCACTGTAAGAGATGGGGCTGACTAGCGAACCTTAACAACAGGGAATTTTGTGTGCTCGGAAGACATAGATATATCGATCCGAGCACACCTGGCAGAGGGAATCACAACAGGGAGGTAAGAAAATGCTGAAAATCGAAGCTATTTTCAGGCCTGAAAGGGTAAATGCGGTCAGTAACGCCTTGGTTGAGGAAGGAGTAACGGGATTCCATTACCAAAACGTCACAGGGCAGGGTCAACAGGCGGGTATTGAAGTCGTAACCGGGCGCGGGGGGGCTACAACGACAAGGTCTGCGGTCTCCAAAACCTTACTTGTAACAGTGGTAGAGGATGACAAAAAGGACGCAGTTGTAGAAGCCATAGTATCCGCAACACGGAGTGGTGAAATAGGTGACGGGAAAATATTCATCAGTGCTGTATCAGACGTAGTAAGAGTCAGGACTGGTGAATCTGGAGATGCTGCTCTCTAGTCGATTCCCCGGGAGATGCTAAAAACAGCACCGGGCCGCCAGTGACTTATCCGTAAGGCGGCCCGGTGCTGTTTTTGCTGGAATATTACTGATATAGAATAGGCTGGTATTATCTGACTAAATAACATGCCTACTAATGTTCCTCCACAATACAGAGACGCTGAGCAGCGATTTAGAGATGCTGTTTCTTTACAGGCGAAAATAGCGGCCTTACAAGAAATGTTGCAAATCATGCCCAAACACAAGGGTACTGATCACCTGAAAGCACAACTCAGGGCACGTCTTTCAAAGCTGATGTCTGATCTTGAGACTTCATCAGGAGGAAAAGGTGGTCGAACCGAACCATTCTCCCTTCCCAAGGAAGGGGCCGGTCGGGCAACTCTTATAGGACCAACTAATGTTGGCAAATCCCTAATCACCGCAAGTTCAACGGGTGCGAAAACACGGGTGGGTGCTTACGAATTAAGCACCCAGGAACCTGTTCCAGGTATGTATCCATATCGCGATATTTTCATACAAGTAGTAGACACACCACCGATAACCAACAGGTCGACACAAAGCCGACTCTATGGGCTTCTAAGAACAAGTGATGTGTTTGTCTTCGTTGCTGACCTTACGAATGATCCTACTCTACAAACGGAGGAATCTTTCTCCGAATTGTCTGAATGGGGATTTAAGCTGCTTGGCATAGATTCAGAAATTACTGATGAGACGGATCTTTATACATACAAACCTACCATCATTTTGTGTAACAAGGCGGACATACCCGGTGCACTAGACCAATTTGAAACAATGGAACGGAACTACTCAAAGCGCTTCCCCGTAATTATGGCCAGCGCAGAGGAAAAGGTTGGGCTAGACGAACTGGGTGAAGAAATCTTTTCCGCCCTGAAGATTATGCGCGTTTACACCAAGTCCCCAAGAGAGCGTCTTCAGGATTTCGAGAAAAATGATCCTATCGTATTATCTTTAGGAAGCACGGTTGGTGAAGCGGCTCAACAAGTCCACAAAGATTTTGGACGCAGCCTCAAGTTTGCTGTCCTATGGGGTGAGTCCAGCAAATTTGAGGGTCAACGGGTCGGCAAAAACCACGAGCTGGTCGATGGGGATATTATAGAAATTCATTCTTGATTTCCCTAATAACCGCCCAATGCTTTCGAGACCCTGCCCGGGGACATTGGAAGCTCCTCCATTCTTATGCCCACGGCATCGTATATTGCATTGGCGATCGCCGCCATGGGGGGAACGAGACAAGCCTCTCCTACGCCTCGTAACCCAAACGGGTGACCCGGGTTGCCCACTTCTACCAGCACAGTATCTATCATTGGCAAGTCCAGCGAAACGGGCATTCGATAATCGAGAAATGTGGAATTTACCATGTCTCCATCGTCATCAAATACATATTCTTCATTTAACGCCCAGCCTATTCCCTGTACAGCCCCTCCTTGCATCTGTCCCTCTACATAACTTGGATGTATAGCCTTCCCAACATCTTGCAGTGATGTGAACCGTAGGATGTCCACTTTACCGGTTTCCTTGTCCACTTTTACATCCGCTATATGTACAGCAAAAGCATTTCCTACACCTGCCGGATTGACAGTTGCCCGGCCAACGATTGGTCCTCCGGTTCCGTTGAGTAGAGCTGCCAAGTCTGAAAATGTGATGCTCAATTCTGGGTCACTTTTATGCCTTATTACAGCGCCAAAATACTCAATTTCGGAGGCTTCTACATCCCAGATCCTAGCAGCCCTGTTGATCATCTGATCTTTGATATCTATCGCCGCCTCAATGCAAGCGGTACCAGTTTTGAATGTAACCCCGCTTCCACCGGCCCCTGAACTGTAACCTATGGAGTCCGTGTCTCCGATCGAAGGTTTTACATCTTCGGCTTTTAGCCCAAGAATATCGGCCACTTGCATCGCCATAGCTGTTCTACTGCCCCCAATATCAGGAGAACCTTCTACTACAGATACGGAGCCATCGGCGTTAACACTGGCCACTGCGCTGGCCGGTCCGCTACCGTTAAACCACGCTCCGGAAGCTATTCCTCTGCCAACATATGTTCCCTCCTTGGGTGCCGAATAATGCGGATGGCTTTTGGCTGCCTCTAGGGTTTCTTTCAATCCAATCTTTCTGTAAACGGGTCCATTTGCCGGTTGCCTGGTACCTTCCTGTGCAGCATTGAGAAGACGGAAGTCCACTGGATCCATTCCAAGCTTCTCGGCAATTTCATCAACTATTGTCTCAACTGCAAATGCGGCCGCGGGTGAACCGGGAGCTCTGTAAGCTGAAGATTTTTGAACATTCGTGACCACATCCAGGCCTTCAACGTAGGCATTTGGAATTACATATGGACCAAGCATTGTCCGGCTGCCACCACCGACAGGGGAGCCTGGGAAAGCTCCCGCCTCGAATGTAAGGCGAGCTTTTACTCCAGTCAATTTCCCATCCGACTTAGCACCCATCTTCACTTCAATCAAAGTGCCGGAGGTAGGTCCTGTTCCCATGAACACCTCAGCACGAGTCATGGTTATTTTTACAGCTACGCCCGATTTCTTTGAGAGAACAGCCGCAACTGGTTCTAAATAGACTCCTCCCTGTCCCTTCCCTCCAAAACCTCCCCCTATCTCTAACGGGACTACTGTCACATCTCCCAAAGGCAAGTCCAATATAGCGGAAATATGGTCTCTAAAAGCAAAGAGTTGTTGCGTGCTGCACCAAACCGTGAGCTTTCCGTCCTTGTTCCAGAAAGCAGTCGTAGCTTGGGGTTCGATGTACCCCTGATGTACCGGACTGGTCCGAAATTTTCTTTCAACGACAACATCGGATTCGGAGAAGGCCTTTTCTGCATCACCTTCCTGAGAAACGATCCTTAGTGCCAAGTTACTGGCAGATGAGTTCTCATCTTCGCCCCAACCACCTACGCGAAACATAACACTAGACTGGGTTAATAATCTGTCGTGCAGCGCAGGCGCTCCGTCCGCCAAAGCCTCTTCTGCCGTGAGGACCGGTTGAAGCACCTCATATTGGACATCAATTAGGTCTAGCGCCTCCTCAGCGACATGTTGGCTTATCGCAGCGACGGCCGCTACTGCATGTCCTCTATATAGCACCTTTTCCCTGGCCATTACATTCCGGCTGTAAAAACCGTAGTTTACGGCAGCACCTTCCTCAAGATCGGCTATCTCGGCAGAAACTTCGGGGAGGTCTGATGAAGTCGCAACAGCTCGCACCCCAGGATGGGCCATTGCCCTGGAGCAATCTATTGAAACGATTCTTGCGTGAGCATGTGGGCTGCGTAGTATTTTCCCATGCAGAAACCCCGTTGGGTGTGAGTCAGCACTGTATCGAGCCCTTCCTGTTACTTTGTCCGCACCGTCATGTCTGACTGGACGTGTACCAACTACACTAAATTCCTTCTCAACTAGTACCATATTGGGTTCATATGAGGGCATAAAATCTCCCGGGAAATTACACATTAATGATGACTTCTGAGCCAAATTTACCACAACATGTCATGTTTCCATAAGAGAGGACCCAACAATGAGTTCCAAGAAAAAGTTCGATGGGTAAGAAAGAGTGGATGGCGACCCCGACCAGATTCGAACTGGCGATCTCAGCCTTGACAGGGCCGTATGTTAAACCGCTACACCACGGGGCCGCAATGATATGAACGGGTAAATTGTAGGTTTAGGAATCTAAACAGTCAACGAAAATCCCTGTGCTGAACAGTAGGACTAAGATGAAAAACCTGCCACTTCAAGTGCTTCATCGATTTTCGATGGGTTATAGCCAACCACGTTCTCTTCACCAATCACTGTTACTGGAGTGCTTCTGTAACCCTTACTTACAAGTTCCTTAAGCGCTTCTCTATCTAGGGAAACATTATGTTCTGTATATTCGAAACCTTTCCGTGAAAGATACACTTTCACCATGTGGCATGGGCCTCAACCGTTGGAGGTATAGACTTTGATTGGCTCACTCATGATTATTCCCTCTGCTTAAATTTGCTAGAGTTCTTTAACTGATCACTATGTTAATTCTATCCCAATATTCAGAACAATGGCTTTATCTAGTGTCAGGATCATTTTCCTTGGCTCGCCTGCGCTCGTTGAAAGCTTTCTTGCCACCAGTGTCTTCGAAGAGCTCCGTACCAAGGGGCACAGCCTCATCTATTGTTTGGGTAAAGTCCTCACCTGCTTCGTACTTGCGAAGAAACTCTTCGCTAACGAAAAACATTCATATACAGAACCCATCCCTCTGAATATCCTCATGATGTCTCTCACATGGACATATTTTTTTGCGATCCTCGACCGGATCGCCGCTGAGAGGCATTCAAGGACAGTATCTATATCCTTCTAACCTATGGTTATCAGCTAGACCTCTTTGTACCTCTTGAACAACTTCTTTTTCCGGAAAAAATTCATATGGCCCTCTTTCCACATATCTCTCAGAAAACCTTACAGAACTTTCGAGCGCTTCAGACTCCGACATCTCTTTTGGCATAGATCAATTTTCCTCTGGCGAACCGACTTCTTCTTGAGGTCCGGTTATGAATCCTCGTCTCATCATACCGTGCATTGAACAATCCATGCCACGAAACGATCTCTCCTGGCGCATTAGCCTTTCAACTAGAGACGGAATAGCATCCAGTATCTCCTTATCGGATTTATCATTCGACACTTCTACACTTAGCAATGCCGCAGTCTCACAGGCACAACTGGCTGAAAAATACACCTTCTGGAACCCGGAATTGGCTGAGAAGTTCAGTTTGAATCCGGACAGCGGGCGAAGATTCACCTCTTCAGATAGTTCAGATAAAATTACTCTCTGTAGTTCTTTCTCTTTCACACCTAATGCAAGTCCTCAATACATATTTCTAATCTATTTATGATGACTGAACTGCCCACCATCAAGTAAAACTCCCCAGAAAAATAATCCCAGTTCATTCTGAGATATATTTGGCTCATCAGTCATGAGAGTTGGAAACCCTCATATCCGCGGGCCGCTACCTCTTTGCATTTATCAGTGTACCGGTCAAATCCACCGGAATATGGCATGAATATTCTTCTTTTCCCCGGTATATTTGCACCCACGTACCAAGAATTACAGCTGTATCTTAGAGTTTCAGATGCGACCTCTTCTACGTGATCCATCCAATCATCTTCAGATTCCGGATGAGCTTCAATTTCATTTTTCCCGGAATTCTCCATGTAGTCTATGCATTGTGAGATCCAGTCAACATGCTGTTCTATAGAAGTCATCATATTAGACAACACTGAGGGACTCCCAGGTCCAGTGATCGTGAACATGTTGGGGAAACCTTCGATAGTGAGCCCTAGATATGTTCTCGGCCCTTCGCTCCACTTGTCTTTTAAAGAAACCCCAGCCCTTCCAGAAATATCAATCGATAGAAGGGCTCCGGTCATCGCATCAAACCCGATCGCATAAATGATCACATCAAAATCGTGAACCGTATCGGAGGTCTCCACTCCCCTTTCAACGATCCTAACGATCGGGGCTTCATTTACATCCAATAGGGTCACATTCGGGCGGTTATATGTCTCATAGTAATCAGTATCTGCACACAGTCGTTTACACCCAATGGTGTTTTTCGGCGCTAAGAGTTCCGCTGTCTTGGCATCTTTTACCGTTTCCCTTATTTTCGATCGTACGAACTCCGCAACTATTTCGTTTGAAACTTCATTGATCCCGATATCGTTATACGCGGCAAGGAAATTTATACCGCCTTCGTTCCAGCGTTTTTCCAATTCCATATTGCGTTCCTTATCCGTAACTTCAAGGACGCCTTTATCACCTATCACCATGGAAGCTATTCCAGCACGATTTTGACGTGCCGTCTCTCTTATCGAAGAGTATTCCTGCTTGAATCTTAGTATTTCCTGTGAATCCAACGGTCTGTTACTTGCAGGAATAGAGTAATTAGGTGTTCTTTGGAAAACGGTTAGATGCTTAGCCTGTCTCGCTATAACAGGAATAGCCTGCACTGCTGAAGAACCTGTGCCGATGATACCCACGGTCTTTCCCGTAAAATCCACGTTGGAATGCGGCCATCGTCCCGTCACATACCAATCCCCTTGGAAAGACTCCAGTCCATCAAAGTTTGGAGCATTTACTGACGATAGGGTACCGGTTGCCATAACACAGTATCTGGCCTTGTAAATCACTCCTTTTGCCGTAGTAATATCCCAGCGCCTGCAACTCTCATCGTAGTGGGCAGATTTTATTCTCGAATTAAAGCGGATGAGAGACCTCAGATTAAATTTGTCGGCAACATGATTCGCATACTCAAGTATTTCGGGTTGAACAGAGTAACGATCTGACCATTCCCATTCCTGTTGGAGTTCTTCTGAAAACGAATAAGAATATTCCATGCTTTCCACATCACACCTTGCACCGGGATATCTATTCCAGTACCAGGTTCCGCCCACACCAGAAGCCTCATCAACGGCAAGAACTTTGAGCCCAAGGGCCCTTAATCTATAAAGCATGTACATACCTGCAAATCCCGCTCCCACTATCAGCGCATCCAGTTCAACCACTTTCCTGGAATCGCCCCTAGATACCTCACTCGCAAGTATATCGGTGGATCCGGTCATAATTACATCCTTTCTCTAACAAAATTACCCATAGTTTCCAGGTGGCCCGTTAAACTAGATAGTCTTAAATCCACAAGCTGCTCTCCATTATCTTACTGCCCATCTTCTCACGAACCATTCTCTACTCTGAACAATATACAGTCGAAAACGACTGGAAAGCCTTGTATGGCAGCATTTGACACACTGGATTAAAGAAGCTCGAGCAGAGCTACTGAAACCTCGTCGGGGCGTTGTACTGGAAGATCATGCCCGGCTCCTGCAACGATACGACGAGCAATTAATCGGGTAAACTTTTCTTGGTCATTACCAGTATTTCCGGAGGGGCTCCACAGACCACTATCCGCCCCACGCAAAACTATGGCAGGAACATGAATAGCCGGCCCTTTTGAGAGTTCACGTTCGACCTCTATAAATCTATCTTCGCCCGATGCATTCATATGGCGGTGCCTGTAAGAGTGTAAGGTAATTTCAACGAAATCAGGATTGTCGAATGAAGGTGCTGACATCTCAAATACTTCATCCGTGTACTTCCACGCAGGTGACCATGTTTCCCACAGGTAACGGATAAGGTCTCTCCTATTTCGTTCGAGACCTACCCGCCCTTGCTCAGTATTGAAATACCATTGATACCAGAGCTTTGCTTCAGAAGCTGCGGGACCCGGTACTTCTTTATTGATGGTGTCCTGAACCGCATATCCACCAATCGCAACCAGGGCTTTGACCAGATTGGGATAAAGTATCGCCACTATGCATGCAGCTCGGTTCCCCCAGTCAAATCCAGCAAGCGCAAATTGCTTGACCCCGAGAGCTTCCGCAAAATCTACGACATCCTGTGCGATAGCGGATTGTTGCGCCTTACGGGGGGTATCGGGAAACCGGAATCTAGTAGGTCCATAACCTCGAAGATATGGAACTAGAACTCTTTTTCCAGAACTAACCAACGAGGGAATTACTTGGTCCCACGATCTGATGTCGTAGGGAAATCCGTGTAGCAAGATAACGGGAAACCCAGCCAAATCACCATGATCCTCATAGCCAATACTAAGCTGGTTAGTCAGTATCGATTTCACGCCTATCTGTTTACTCAATGTATATTCATCCTATGAGTAGAATTTTCGATATAGGTGATTATCTTACTTTTCCACCTACACGTAGAGGAACGATAATGAAAAGATTTGCTAGTTATACCAATAAATAGAGAAAATGCTAGTATCAGTCTACATATGTGATAACGGTTATTAGTATATTCATTGCTGACCGAAAATCTTATATCCACTAAGTGATATATCTGGGGTGGAATTATGGCTTTGTTGAAACAAACCACCAATATAGGCCTGGTTGGCCATCTGATGAGGCGAGCGGGTTTTGGTGAGCCTCTTTCACGACTAGAGCAGCGCTCTATGAACTCATATGAAGCTATAGTGGAAAGTCTAATCGATGTCGAAAAGTTCTCTAGACTTGATGAGGATCTATTAGAAAGACACAACATCCAGCATGCCGACGAAGAGTCGCGGCAATGGACAAGGGCTAGATGGATTTACAGAATGATTAATTCTGAGAGGCCGTTGGAAGAAAAGGTTGCACTAATGTGGCACGGCGTTTTTGCAACAGGAGATTCGAAGGTAGGCAACAACCCAATGATGCGTACCCACTACGAGATGCTTCGCGACTATGGGTTGGGAAATTTCAGAGACCTGCTTTTAGAGTTGGCGAAAGATCCGGCCATGATCTACTGGCTTGACCAACAAATGAACCATGCAGACGCCCCGAACGAAAACTTTGGAAGGGAACTTCTTGAGCTTTTTAGTATGGGGATTGGCAATTACACCGAGGATGATGTGAAAGAGTGCGCAAGAGCTTTCACCGGCTGGACGAAGTCTCAAACGATACCAAGATACCCAAACGGGTTTTATGACAGTGAATTCATATTCAACCATGAGGATCATGATGACGGTATTAAAACCTTCCTCGGTGAAAGCGGATGCTTCAATGGGGAAGACATAATTGACATCATCGCACGTCAGCCAGCAACGGCCCAATTTGTTGCTGGTCAAATTTACGACTTCTTCGTAGCCGACGAGCCAGACGAAACCCATATTAGCCAAATTGCAGGAGTGTTTGTCGACTCAAATTACGTCATATCTGACGTGCTGCGGTTTCTCTTTAACAGCGATTTTTTCAAAGATTCGGCATTTCAAAAAGTGAAAAGCCCAGCAGAAATAGTGGCTGGAACAGCCATCCTCGCCGGACGACACCAGACACCTTACGAGTACGGACTTACAGGAATGGCAACTGCAACAAAAAACATGGGACAAGACCTTCTAAACCCTCCTACCGTAGAAGGTTGGCACACCGGCAGAGAGTGGATCGATTCGTCCTATCTAGTAGAACGTATCAATTTCTCATCCCGCATGATCGGAGATATGCAGGCTCCCGGCACATCTACTATGGTTAAACGCATTGCTTCAGGCAAAACTTCGATCTCTCCAGACGATTTACTTGATGAATGCTTGTTAGAGATGGGCAACATATACCTTAAGAAACCCTCAAGAGAGATACTGTTCCAAGAGTTGGAAACGAGCGGTGCTATCAGTTGTGACTCTAAGGAGTTCAATGAGATCGTGTGCCAGATGTTGAGATTAATAGTCTCTTCCCGCGAATACCAGTTCGCATGATTGCCCTTCCGTTTTAAAATTCGAAGACCAAAGCTTATTTAGGAGAAAGACTAGCCATGGTATCGAGGACTAATATCAATAAGACAGACGACGGGAAAGCTCCCGTGTTCGTCGTCCTCCAGCTGTCTGGGGGAAATGATTTCATGAGCACAGTAATTCCGTACAATGACCCAAATTACTTCGAATTTAGAAACACCGTAGGCATCCCGGAAGACGAGGCATTACATATTGATGGCGGATACGGTTTTCACCCATCGATGGGTTCAATAAAAGGCCTATGGGAAAAGGGTAATATGGCTATTTTTCCCGGTACTGGGTATGCCAACCCAAACAGATCGCATTTTAGATCCATGGACATATGGCATACAGCGAATCCAGACACCTTGAGTTCCGATGGGTGGCTAGGAAAGACAATCCGGGAACTAGATCCGGATAAGAATAACGTGGTAACCGGTGTAAGTTTCGGCTCCGGTCTACCCCGAGCGATGTATTTATCGGGAACCCCAGCGATTTCTGTTTCAGAGCTTGAGGGATATGGGTTGCTAACCGATCTGGCTGGGAGACAACAACGTCAGGCAATTAAGGCATTTACTAGGATGTATGCACCGGAGGAGTTTGAAGAAGCTGACGTCGTCTGGGACCACCTCGGACAGACAGGAATTGACGCGCTAACCGGAGCCGATATGCTGAAGACAGCTCCACCAGCCTATTCCTCCAGCATTGAATATGCTAACGATGACCTGTCCCAGAGTTTAAAGGGTATAGCCCAAGTTCACCTTTCAGGGATAGGGACACGCATTTTCTACGCCCAGCTAGGCGGATTCGACGTTCATGGTGCGCAGATCCAAACACAGAAAAAGCTTCTGGAAAATGTTTCGAGAGCTGTCGGTGATTTCTTTGACGATCTTCAAGAGCATGACAGTTCAGAAGAAGTGATAATGATGATTTTTTCAGAATTTGGCAGAAGAATAAAGGACAATGGAAATGGAACGGATCACGGTTCTGGAGGGGGGACATTTCTTATTGGAGAACGAGTAAACGGTGGATTCTACGAGCCTTACCCGTCCCTAGCCCTTGAGGATCAACTCGACGGGGATATGCAATTCAGCCATGATTTCAGATCCATCTATTCAACCGTTCTAGAACAATGGCTCAAATTGAACCCAAGCCCCATTGTTAATGGCACTTTCGATCAGTTTGAAAAGGTATTCATCCGATAAACCAGGAAGATGGCAAATAATGAGTACGCCAACAAAGTACGAAGTAACTACAGGGAAATATCCCACCCTCCTGAGGATGGGACATAAGTATCAATTCTGCCTCGGACAGCGATTGCCCGTCGATGGCTTTTACGGTCCTTTGGATGTTTCTATAGGGAATGATGACTGGCTATACGTTCTGAATCGCTGGGAAAATGTTAACGGTGTGCCTCGCAACCGGTACGTGACGGTCACAATGGATGACGAATACGGGGATTTCATATTCCCGAGAATCGATGGGGAGCCGGAACCCAGGGGAAAAGAGAAGTTTCCTTCCCCGGTCATGTGTGCAATCGACGATGAAGGCATCCTATATTCGACGGATGAGCATGCAAATGCAATTCTAATGCTCAGCACATCAGGGGAAACAATAGGATGGTGGGGAGAGGAAGGGATAAACCCCGGCCAACTCTACTCACCCTCTGGAATAACGTTAGACGAAGATAAAAACTTATGGATAGTTAATTGCCAAAACCATAGAGTTCAACGCTTCACCCGCCAGGGCGAATACATAGACGGATGGGGTGAATTTGGAACCACCCCCGGACAATTGAATTATCCGTGGGGAATCACGATCGATCCCGTGAATCAGACCGTTCTCGTGGCAGATTGGCTTAACAATGCAGTGAAGCGTTTCAGCCGGGACGGAGAATTGCTCCAAGTGCTTGGAACACCAGGTAATGGTACAGGAGAACTGAACAAGCCAAGTGACGTTGCTGTCGATCAACACGGAGATATATATATTGTAGATCGAGGGAATAACAGGGTCTTGATTTACAACCACAGGGGCATGTTCCTGGAATCCCTGATAGGAGACGCCACAATGACGGATAAAGGTGTCCAAAAGCTTCTAACCAACCCGGACGCTCTTAGGCTCAGGGACAACGTGGTCAACTTTGACAGAGAAAAACGCCTTGCTGCCCCAACGTCTATTAAGGTTGATGATGAAGGTAGGATCTACATCGTCGACACCGGGCGATGGCGCATTCAGGTATACCAAAAGTTATGGCGTATCTTGGAACCCCACGAAATAGACTCTCCAGAGCTGCATATGGACCCGGAAGTCTACTAGTTCCAGGGAACAACCAAATACTCCGGGGATAAATAGACTCAAACTCATTGGTAAATGAGTAAGTTGCTAGGTAAAGCGTCTTGCTACTTGGCTGCCTATATGAGTAAGCGGTCTTCAGTGCATAATTTGAATAGCTTATTCACAATGAGATCCAAACACCTATTTTAACCCTCCGTTTCCTTAAATTTACCTCCACTCAATGAGGTAGCGAATCCTGCTAACAATACAAATCCGAAACATATGAGCCCGAATCTCATTCCTTTTACAAATGATTGCAAGACGGAATATTCGGTCTCGCTCGAAAGATCGGAGAGGGTGGGTGCAAATCCCATGGAAGCCATGAAAGTTGTAACTATAAGTATCCCTACTGCAATACTTGTGACACTTGCTGAATTACGAACCAAGTGAATGAATCCCGACACTACTCCGTGGAAGTCCTGAGGAATTGTGCTTAGAATAGCTTTGTTATTCGGCCCATAGAAAGTGCCCATTCCGAAACTGGTTACTATCACACCGGTAATAGGCAAAACCCATGATGAGTTCATGGTAAGCGTAGAAAGAAGGAAAATTCCAATCGCCATTATTAACAGACCTGCAGCCGCAAATTTTATAGGACCGTACCTGTCAGAAAGTTGTCCCGAAAACGTGCCTACAACTGCCATAGATATAGCTCCAGAAGCTGAGAAAAACCCTATTTGGTAAGGCGAATAGCCCAGGACGATTTGCAGGTAAAACGGCAAGAAGAAATATACCGAAGAAGTTCCAATAAAACAGAGGAATGCAGCCCCGATCCCCGATGAGAACAAAGGTTGTTTGAAAAGCCTTAGATCCATCATAGGATCTTTCGTATTAAGCTCCCAAAAAATAAACCCCAATATAGAAACAATCGAAACTCCAAATACCAAGATCATCTTTGGATCACTGTATCCCACGCTGGGGCTCCAGGTCATGCCCTGTAAGAAGGCAGCGAGGCCAACTGTAAACAGAATTGCTCCTAACCAGTCAAACCTAAACTCGCTGACTTTAATGCTTTTAACTTGACTGGATTCAACCAAGATAATGGCAGCTGCCATAGCCACAAAACCGAGTCCGCTTAACATCAAAAATAGGATTCTCCAACTGTAGAAACTTAAGAGAACACCCGCTATCAAGGGACCGATCGCACTGCCTATTCCAACAACACTTATATAGAAGCCCAGTGCCTTACCACCTTCCCTGCGAGTAAAGATAGACAGTAACAACGCCATCGAAGTTCCCTGGGTCATTCCTGAACCGACACCCCTTACGAAGCTGGCAAGAATCAACCATAGAATGGAGGGGGCAAATCCAGCTGCCAGCGTTGTCACAGAGAGTAAAAGGAACCCGATTACATAAACCCTTTTATGGCCGATAAGATCGGATAGTCTTCCCATAGGAAGGAGCGAGATACTGATAGCTAAGACGAAGCTCACCAGCACCCATTGAGTCGTAGGCAGATCAGAACCAAAAAACTTCGATATCGATGGCAGAGCCAGCAATAGCGCGGATTGATCTGCCACCATGCAAAATATGCCGAAGGCAATAGCCAGAAAAGTAAAGAGTGATTTCTTGGTCAATTAACGTCCCGTTAGTTACATAAGGGTTCTTAAGAATAGCGTGCCCGGGAGTCAACCCCTATTTAACGATCGCTCTACATGGAAGTTCTGATACGGACGCGTTGAATCTTAGTATCTATTCGAATAATTATCTCTGCGCTATACCCAGGCTCTTATCCTGAATTACTTTTGTCCTAATGCCGCCCGCCAACTACAAAATAGTGCAGCTAAAGACTACACCTACAAAAACAAAATAATAGAGTT
>Ga0187833_10002225_pt1 | contig 21100 bp, 19 predicted proteins | sample ETNtaG_37_FD_167968 | JGI IMG/M metagenome (GOLD analysis project Ga0187833, IMG submission 167968) | Marine microbial and viral communities from oxygen minimum zone, Eastern Pacific Ocean - ETNP2014_SV_400_PacBio MetaG (Illumina Assembly) | ecosystem: Environmental > Aquatic > Marine > Hypoxic...
GTCGATGATCTTGTCGTGATCCGGTGGATCGGGCTTTTCTTCGATTCTGTGCCTCGTCAGTATTTCACCGGAGGGCGTATCCGACGATCGCAAAGGCAATCCCGATGATTACGTTCGGAATCATCGGGATAGGAGTGAAGGCAGCGATTGCGGAAGAATTGGACGCTATGGGATAAAAAAAAGCCCCGGCGAATTTGCCGGGGCTTTTTTTGTTCGAGGTTACTTACGAGGCGTTTGCGCCTGGCTCCGAGGAGTCGTAATCGTATTCGTAATTCAGATTGATGAACTCTTGCTGATCTGCGGGGACTTGATCTTCAGGGAAGATAGCGTTTACTGGGCAAACTGGTTCGCAAGCTGCGCAGTCGATACATTCATCCGGGCTGATGAAAAGCTGGTTGTCACCAGGCTTTGAATAGATACAATCAACTGGACATACGTCTACGCACGCACCATCCATTACGTCGACACATTCCTTGGCGATGATGTAGGTCATCCGATGAAGCTCCTGAGATGTTGCGACCAGCACTTCTGTTGGCTGACCGACTCTATGGCAAATCTACGGCAGATTACACGTTCCCGCTATCTGGCGTAAATAGGCTGACACCACCGCTTTTGAGCGGGAAATGCCAGCCATTTGTTATCTATCTAACTAACTCACGAGTAACGGATTAGTGTCCGCCACAGGCGCAACCGCCGCCGCCGCCGCCGCAGCCACCGCCACCGCCACCGCCACCGCAACCACCGCCGCCACAGCCACAGCCAGATGCGAAGTTGGGGTTGGAGATTACGAAACCTGAGCGTTCGAATCCTTCGACATAGTCAATGCTCGAACCCTCAAGCATGGGGGCGCTCTCGTCATCGACAAGTGCTTTGACGACGCCTTCGACTACTGTATCGGATTCGGAAGGGGTTTCTTCCAGCCCGAATACATATTCGATGCCACCGTGATCGGCTGTTGCAACAGCGACACGAAGGTACTGACCTTCAGCATCCTGTTCCTTGAGAACTTCTAGCAACTTGTTTGTTGCTGCCTCGGTGAACTCTATAACGGTCGTAGAACTGACCATTTGGTACTCCAGATTGCCTTACGAAAGGTGAATTTGAGTTGCATTTACTACTTTACGCGCAATTTATACAAAAAGTACAGATTTCGAATATAGGGAAATATTGCCGAAAATTCACGTAAAGCACACAGCCAATCGTCCCTGATACGCGGATTCCGCCGGTATCATTTATGTTCGTGATGGTAATGCGCTAACCGTTAAGCAAGTAGGCTCTTGCGTCACGAAACGAAACTAATACAGGTCTTTCTGGAAAATGCTCCAATCGAGCACTCACATGTTCAGTGTAAACCTAAGAATCTTGTTAGGAAAATTGGAAAAACTCGAATGGACGAACTCGATCGAAAAATAATCAACCTTTTGGAGCGTAATGGGCGAGCTTCGAACGCTCGAATTGCTCGTGACGTTGGTGTCAGTGAAGGTACGGTTCGTCGACGCTTGAAGCGACTAATCAGCGAACGGATCATCAACATAATTGCACTTCCCGACCCACGGAAGTTGGGATACAACTCAGAGGCTCTCATCGGTGTTCAGGTTGACCCAGACAAGGTTGATGGGGTCGCAACGAAAATGGCTAACCTTGAGCACACTCGCTGGGTCGCCGTTACAACCGGTACTTACGATGTGTTTGCCTGGACAACACTGGCCAATGCTGAATCGCTTGGGCGGTTCTTGCGTGACGAAGTTGGTGCTATCGATGGCGTGCGCCGAACAGAAACCTTCGTGAATCTTCAGGTCATGAAGCGTGAGTTCGGAATTCCTGCCTAGAGAATCTGATCCGGATAGCGTGTTAACTAAAACGAGGCGTCCAATGCAAAAGGCATCTCGTTTTAGTTAACACGCTTAAGGGGAATGCGAAATATAATCAGTTTCTCCCGCCGTCTTGAGAAGGATTGACGGGTAGTCTGATACGAGCCAATTGCGCTAATGTTTTTGATGTAGTGCGAGACCTACCTAATGGAGTAAGCGATGCAGCAATCAGCTGTTACAACCCGGCGGACCGAGCCGTTCACCCTTCTGGGCCCTGCGGAACTATCCCTTTTTGATCGACTCGTACCGTCGGCGACTGTCTGGCATAAGAGTAGTGCGGTCGTGTTGGGGATCATACTCGTGTCACTTCTGGCGCAGGCTCGCTTCTTCCTTCCCGACAATCCGGTACCGATCACACTTCAAGGCTTTGGGGTATTGATGCTCGGGGGTATTTTGGGCTGGCGATTGGGTCTTGTATCGGCGATCGGATACTACTTCGGTGGGCTGGCTGGTCTTCCCGTATTTGCTAACGGTGGCGAAGGTTGGGATTACGTGATCCATGGGGTGACCGGTGGCTACCTGCTCGGATTCATTCTTGCTGTGGGGGTAGTTGGCTATCTTTCTCAGCGAGGTTGGAATCGGGGCCGCAGCCTGTGGCCGATGTTGATTGGATCGTTGTTGATCTACGTTCCCGCTCTAATCTGGTTGAGCGTATTCGATTTTTCCTGGCCGGCTGAAGGCAAGCTGTTCTCGGCCGCCCTCTACCCGTTTCTTCCTGGTGACATTTTGAAGCTGATGGCTGCCGCTGCGTTGACTGGTGGTTTGTGGCGACTTGCCGATAGGAGGCGGTAAACCCGCTTCTATCTATGGCCCCGGGTTTCAATATCTTTGGGCCGCCACATTCATTATTTGAACGAACAGGAAAACTACGGTGTACAAGGACACGAACTGCGGAGAGCCACGGGAATCGGCGGCTGGCTCGCAAATCACCGTTGCAGGGTGGGTCCATAGACGACGAGACCACGGCAACCTGATATTTATCGACCTGCGAGACCGAAGTGGTCTACTACAGGTTGTATTCAATCCCAAATATTCGGAGAAGGCGCACGACCTCGCCGGTAGCTTGCGATCGGAATGGGTTGTGCAGGTTACCGGCAAAGTGGTTACCCGACTTCCCGGAGCTGAAAATCCCGACCTTCCTACCGGGATGGTTGAGTTGTCGGCTATTGATCTTGTGATTCTCAACCGGTCGGTTACGCCACCGTTTGAGGTGTCGGACGAGGTTGAGGTTGATGCCAACACCCGTCTGAAGTACCGATTTATGGACTTACGACGGCCGCGGATGCAGGAAATTCTCAAGCTTCGTCACGAGGTCATTCACATCATGTGGGACTACCTGACTGACAAAGGATTCACGCAGATTGAAACCCCGATCCTGATTAAGTCCACACCCGAAGGGGCGCGTGACTATGTCGTGCCGAGTCGGGTGCATCCTGGCAATTTCTACGCCTTGCCGCAATCGCCTCAGCAACTGAAACAGTTGCTGATGGTTTCGGGAGTAGAGCGTTACTTTCAGATCGCGCGTTGCTTTCGTGACGAAGACCTTCGCACCGACCGCCAGCCTGAGCATACACAGCTCGACTTCGAGATGTCGTTTGTTCATCAGGACGATGTGATGACGATTGTCGAAGAGTTGTATACACGCATCGTTAAAGAGACGTCTCCAGATACCGAGATATCCGCTCCGTTCCCACGACTGACCTACGCTGAATCTATGGAGCGATTTGGAACTGACAAGCCCGACCTTCGGTTTGGAATGGAGCTCACGACTATCACCGAAACGGCCGCGACATCGGATGCCCAAGTGTTCCAAGCAATGGCCTCATCGGGAGGGTCGATCCGTGGATTTAGTGTTCCCGGTTGCGGGGACTACGGACGTCGGCAGACGGACAATTTGACTGAATTCGCGAAGTCGAGTGGTGCGCAGGGACTGGTTTTCATAGCGCTCGACGAGAGCGCAGCTTCGATCGACGCACTGGAAAACGATCACATCAGATCACCGCTCAAGAAATTCTTGTCGGTCGATGTTGTGAAGAAGATTGCGACAGAGATGGGTGCAGAGCCGGGCGACCTGATGCTGATAGTTGCCGGAACCGAGAAGCTTGTGAACACGGTACTTTCGAACCTGCGAAATGAGATGGCGAAGCGGTTGGAAATGGCTGACCCGAAGCAGATTGCATTCGCCTGGGTTTACGATTTTCCGTTGTTTGAATGGGACGAAGAACTCAAGAAATACGAACCGGCTCACCACGTGTTCTCATCACCTAAAGCGGAGCACATGGACTATCTCGAAACTAATCCCGGAAAGGTGATTGGATTCTTGTGGGATCTTGTTTGCAATGGCTCGGAGATGGGTTCGGGGAGTATTCGAATCCACGACAAAGACCTCCAAACGCGGCTGTTCAACATCATCGGCTACACCGAAGATCAGATTAGCGACCGGTTTGGCCAGTTGCTCACGGCGTTTACATACGGTGCGCCACCGCACGGAGGCATGGGGCTTGGTCTTGATCGACTGGTAGCGATTCTCGCTGGCGAAGATGCCATACGAGAAGTGATTGCATTCCCGAAGACACAGTCGGCAGTCGATCCATTGTTCGAGGCACCATCGCCAATTGAGGATCAGCAACTTGAGGATTTGCACATTCGGGTGGTAATGCCGAAATCGTAGTACCACGCGAACGTGTAGACGTTCTCAAATTTCAGGGGCCAGAAAACGTGACCCTGAGTTACAATTCAAGTCAATCAAGGAGCGTCCAAAGGCGCTCCTTGTCGTGATCCTGATACGGAACCTCTGTGCAGGCGCTCACGCCTTACTGGCTGACTAACTGGTTGTTTCGGAGAACGCGTTGAAAGTTACTCGCGACGATGGAGAAGATCGTCAGGCTATTCTGCACATTGAAGTAGAAGAAGATCGCGTGGAGAAGCATCTCCAGCGAGCGCACAAGAAAGTTGCGGCGCGTGTAAACATCCCCGGATTCCGTAAAGGCAAAGCCCCTCGGAATATCGTTGAGCGGTTTGTCGGTCGTGACTATCTGCTTGAAGAAGCGATGGAAACACTCGTGCCCGAGGCCGTTGGTGTGGCAGTTGAGGAGTCGGACATTGAATCGACTCACACACCTCCCCGAGTAAAGGTCGTCGAGCGCGATCCGATTGTGAAGATCGACGCCACTATCGCACTCCCCTCCGTAGCCACACTTGGCGACTACAAGAAGCTTAAGTTCGACGATCAACTTGAGGAGGTGACCGAAGAGCAGATCGAAGAACAGCTGACGCAAATTCAGGAATCTCAGGCGACCTGGGAGCCGGTACCGCGTGCAGCCAAGTTGGGCGATATGCTCACGATCACTTCGAAAGGTTTGGTCGAAGGCAAGGAATTTGCCAATGTCGATGGTGGCGAGTTCCTCGCCGAAGTCGGAAGCATGAATCCTGTTCCTGGATTTGTTGAGCAGTTGAAGGGCTTGAAAGAGGGGGGCTCTAAGGAATTCGATATTGAAATTCCAGCCGATTATCCGAACGAAGAATTTGCTGGAAAAACCGCGAATTTCTCCGTTGACGTTGCGGAAGTGAAGAAGAAAGAACTGCCAAAAGTGACGAACGCACTGGCGGCTTCACTAGGCGAAGATTTCAAGACCGTTGCGGAATTACGGACTCGGATTAGCGATAATCTCGAAGCGCAAGCCCAAGATGGTTTGCGTAGATTGTTAGAAGAAAAGATTGTAGAGGCACTTGTTGAAGAGGCCGAATTTGAAGTTTCTCCGATGATTATTGAGCACGAAGCTGAACACGTGCTTGAAGATCAGCAGCGGCAATTGGCTCAGTACAACATCGATTTTCAGCAGTACATGCAAGGCATTGGAAAATCGACCGGAGAGATAGTTGATGAGGCAAAGGATTCTGCGGAGCTTCGACACAAGCGCATGCTGGTGATCGATACTCTGGCTGAAGATAGCGGGGCGTCGGTAAGTGACGAAGAAGTCGCTGCTGAAATCGCTCTGATGCAAGAGACACCTCAGTACGCAAACGAAAATCTTGATACCGATGAAGCGCGTGATGCAGTGCAGCGAATTCTACGACGACGAACGGCGATAGACCAGGTAATCGAAATTACTCACCACCCCAAGGCTGCTAAAGCCTCGGCGAAGAAATCCAAAGCAACCAAGAAAAAACCTGCTGCCAAGGCGAAAGCCAAGCCAGCTGCGAAAAAGAAACCGGCCAGCTCTGCAAAAGCGAAAAGCTCGAGCAAAGCCGCTAAGGGCGACAAATAACCCTCTGGGGGCAACCTATATGACATCAGGACTAATTACACCAAACGATTTCGGATCCGGTACTGCAGCCCAAGGCAAGGACAGTCCCCTACTGAATCTTCCCGAGAGCATCGTTCCGATGGTTATAGAGATGGGTGCGCGTGGCGAGCGGGCATACGACATCTATTCCCTGCTCTTAAAAGAGCGAATCGTATTTCTTGGAACACCGATCAACGCGCAGGTTGCGAACCTGATTGTTGCGCAGCTGCTGTTCTTGGCTCGGGAAGATCCTGAGAAAGACATCAACCTGTACATCAACTCACCCGGTGGTGAGGTGTACTCCGGTATGGCTATTTACGACACGATGCAATTCGTGCCATGTGACGTCGCAACATTCTCAGTCGGTCTTTGCGCCAGCATGGGTACGGTGTTGCTGACAGCCGGTACCGCAGGTAAGCGGTTCTCGATGCCGAATTCAACAATTCACATGCATCAACCGTTGAGTGGAACTCAGGGCCAGGCATCGGATATCGAGATTCATGCTCGTGAGACACTACGAATTCAGGACCGTTTGCGTCAAATCATCGCGGACCATACGGGCCAATCCTATGAGCGCATCGCACGAGACTCTGACCGAGATTTCTGGTTGAATGCAGAACAGGCGGCTGAGTACGGGCTTATCGACGAAGTACTTAACCCCGAGTCTATGAAGACTGAATAGAGCCTTTTCGTTCATTCAGATTAGCGGTAATATCGTAGAAGTTAGGCACTCAACACATGACGACTGATCAAACAAACGGTGGTGGCGACGACGGTACAACTACCGGAGATGCCTATTCGTGTTCGTTTTGCGGAAAGCCTCAGGAAAGCGTTCGACGGCTGATCGCAGGACCCTCGAAAATTTTCATCTGCAACGAATGTGTTGGTAGGTGTCAGCAGATCATCGCCGATGATCTGCCCATTGTTAAGCCACACACCAAGCCGACTACGCCGCGTGACATGTTCGAACTGCTCAACGAGTACGTCATTGGACAAGAGCGCGCCAAGCGGGTTATCTCGGTCGGTGTGTACAATCACTACAAGCGCATCTGGTTTGGTACGGAAGATCCCGATGTGGAGCTTCAGAAGACCAACGTAATGCTGGTGGGGCCGACCGGTTGCGGCAAAACTCACCTCGCTCAAACCCTTACTCGAATTCTCGATGTTCCGTTCGCGATTACCGACGCTACCTCGCTCACTGAGGCAGGTTATGTCGGTGAAGACGTTGAGAACATTTTGTTGCGCCTGATTCAGGACGCAGAATTTGATATTGCTCGAGCTGAGCAAGGCATTATCTACATCGACGAGATCGACAAGATCGCTCGAAAGTCTGCCAACCCCTCGATTACTCGTGACGTATCGGGTGAGGGTGTGCAACAGGCACTTCTAAAGATCCTTGAAGGTGCAGTTGTGAACGTTCCACCGCAGGGTGGCCGTAAGCATCCGCATCAGGAATTCCTGCAGATCGATACCTCGAACATTATGTTCATCCTCGGTGGTGCGTTCGATGGTCTCGGTGAGATCATTCAGGGTCGCGAGACCAAGGATGCTACATCGATTGGTTTCAACTCTCATAGCAAGACTCAAGAGGATGACGGCGCAGATTTCACAGCAGTCGAGCCCGGTGATCTTCTCCACTTCGGATTCATTCCAGAATTTATTGGTCGAGTTCCGCTGGTGGTGGGTCTCTCCGACCTCGACCACGACGAGCTCATTCGGGTTCTTACCGAGCCGAAAAATGCGCTGATTCGTCAGTACGAGGCGCTGTTCAAGATGGACGGTGTTGAGCTCGAATTCTCTAAGGATGCGCTGGATGCGACGGCTCGAATGTCACGTGACCGCAAAGCCGGTGCACGTGGATTGCGAACGATCGTTGAAGAACTTCTTGTCGATGTGATGTACGAGCTGCCTTCCATGGAAGGCGTTGCGAAATGCATCATCAGCGAGGGAACCGTTACTGAAAATGCGTGGCCACAACTTCTCGATGAAGATGGCAATCGCATGGATGGCGATCTTCCTGAAGGCAAACACACGGCTGCTGCTTGAGTAGCAAGTATCGACATAGAGATTACGAAAAGGCTCGACACTACACTGGGGTTTTTATGTTTAGCGGTTCGGGATTGAACGACACTCGAACATCCGAGGTGGTGACATCGTGGAATCACGTTCAGTCGGAGAGTAGATCAATAGCGCAACAAGTTCTGAACGCTATAACGTAGTCACTGAATAGCTCGTCACGATATCTTCTATGGGGGAGTAAATGATGTTTGGAGGTAGCGGAGAGAATCCCACTTCTATTCCGAGTCGCCAGCCCTCGGAGTTGCCGATTCGCGGCCCAGAGCAGCCATCCGGCGGCAGCCGATATTTCTGGGAACAGGTGCCCAAGTAAGGTGCCATATCGATTGTCGTGTTCTTGTTAATGATAGTGTTCGCGATGATTCTGAATTGTGAAACTGAGCCGACGCCGCGTCAGATTTAGCTCACCGCGGTGGCAGGGTTGGCTGAGGCCACAAGAGAGAGGCGAACTGCTAGTTCGCAACCGTATTCTCGACCTCAGGTGTGAGGTCAAGCACGTCTCCCGATCCGCTCGGATCAATGCGTCCAACGGAGACGGCTTTAAGAGTTTCGATTAGGAGAGATCGTTCTCGGAGCAAACCCGCCTCACGAATTGCCTTGAACAGCGACAGCTCCTCACCGGGATCGGCTTTCAGTGTCGCGGGATCCAACCCGGAAATTTCGTTCCAGTATGAATCGAATTCCTCGCCCCTAACTGAAAATTTTGTGATCGCCAGCGCAGGGCCTTCGTCGACTTCTTCCGTCGATACGTGGATCATGGCGCCGGTTTCGTCGAGTCCTTCGGTAATGACGTTCCAGACTGCCTGTTGCCACATACCAATCGTTCCGCCGGGCAGGGCAGGATGGAGATTCAGCGTGAGGTACTCAGAGCAGAGCAGCGGTGCGATGAGCATGTATCCCGCGTGAACTGCGATATCTGCGCTGTGCGGGGCAAGCAGCTCGATTACAGCACGATCAAAGTCTTCTCTGAGTTTTGCCCAAGGTTTGTTTTCGTGTGATCGCCGAAAGTCTATGGAAGAAAGAGTGACTAACGGAATATTGCGGGATTCAACAAGCTCAAGAAATCTGTCGGTGCGTTTCGTTTGGCCTTTGACCCGGTTGACGAAAACGAACGCCAGTTCTGCTGCGAGATCTCCGGAGTCGATAGCGTCGAGAGCTGACTTCAAGAGACCGAGTGAGCCTTCACCTCGTCCGGTTGAGAACCATCCGATTTTCAGTGGGGCATTATCGTCTGAGGCTGCTTGCGCGGTCAAAGGCTAGGCGTCTTCGTCATCGTTTTCATCGAGGTCTGGAACGAGGTTCATCTGCTCGGCGAAGTTGGCCTGGAGGCGAGTGATCTTTAGCTCCGAGGTGGAGAGAATTTCGTTGCACTTGGTCGCCAGTTTCATGCCCGATTCAAACAGGCTGGTGGCTTCATCTAGCGATAGACTACCGGCTTCGAGTTTGCGCACGACATCTTCTAGTTCAGAGAATGCATTCTCAAATGATTTTGCGGTAGGTTTTGAATCCTGATTTTCTGGCGATTCGGTCATATCAGTTCCGTGTTTGGATTTGCGGGATTGATTGTAGCTGTTGTCTTGATAAGTTATGAATCGACGACGATGGATTTATTGTCGACTTCGTCGACTGTCGTTTCGACCGTGCCATCAGCGAACATCACGCCTAACTTGTCGCCTGCTGCAAACTGACCAGCGCTATTGGCGGCGTTACCATCGGCAAGCCGTGTGATCGTGTACCCGCGACCAAGGATTTTCGCTGGACCGAGAGCGTTTAGCGACGCCTCGACCGTCGCCAATCGCTGTTTCGAGGATTCAACAAGTCGTTGCCCAGCGAGGCGGGCGCGCGTCAGCAGGTCGTCGATCCGCTGTCGTGGCTGGGCGGTGTCGGGGACTCGAAGGTTCATGCGGTCGATTGCCATTTCGAACTGTGAACGGCTATCGCGCACACTTCTTCCGATGATCTCGTCGATACGAGCCGCATATCCAGCCACATATTCCGCAAGATCACGAGCGTCTGGAGCGATAATTTCCGCCGCAGCGGAAGGGGTTGGTACTCGACGATCGGCAACCCAATCAGCGATCGTCGTGTCCGTTTCGTGTCCAATAGCGCTGATGATCGGGATATTTGAAGAGAAGATCGCTCGGGCTACGATTTCCTCGTTGAATGCCCAAAGGTCTTCGAGCGATCCACCGCCGCGGGCGACTATAGCGACATCGATGTTATCGAGAGCGTTCAGAGCCTGGAATGCCTTGACTATTTCTGGCGCTGCTTTCTCGCCCTGTACCGATGTCGGAATCAGGACAATTTCTGCGAGCGGATACCGCCGGGTTAGAACGTTCAGTATGTCCTGAATTACTGCTCCGGTGGGAGAGGTAATAACGGCGATTCGTGATGGCAACTCGGGTAGTGGGCGTTTTCGGTCTTGCTCGAAAAGCCCTTCGGCTTCGAGGCGTTTTCGCATCTCTTCGTATGCCTGTTGAAGCGCACCAACACCATCCGGTTCTACGTGGTCGACGTAGAACTGTAGATCGCCCCGTGCTGTGTAGATCGAAATACGGCCATGACAGATGACCTGCGTACCATCGGTGAGAAACCGCCCACCTCGACCAGACCGGAAAAGTACGCAACGAATCACCGACTGCTCGTCGCGAAGCGCGAAATAGTGGTGCCCGGATGAGGGGTTACGATAGCCGGACACTTCGCCGATTACCGTGAGATCGGCGAGTCGTGGATCTGACTCCAGACTGGTTTTCAGGTAATCGGCGACAGCACTTACGGTGTACGCAGTTTGTTGGTCTGATTGCTCTTGGCCTGAATCGTAGTTACCGGTCATTAGGGCATTCTTCCACAATGGTTCGGCAGCTACCAGCGCGGGCGTCGGAGAAATCGGGTGGATCGAACTCCTTCTCCCAGCGAGAGAAGGTCCGGATGAGGGAGAGTTGTGGGCTGGACTCGGCTTGCCGGTTCTCTCACCTAAATCCTCTCTTTCGCGAAGAGAATCCGAACGCTTTCGCCGGAAGGCTAATCGGCGCGGCCGGTGTATTCACCGGTTGTGGAGTTGACCACGATTCGGTCACCTGTTGATATGAACAGCGGAACTTGCAACACGAGACCGGTCGTCGTGGTCGCTGGTTTCGTTGCGCCGCTCTGGGTGTCACCTCGAAGACCAACTTCGGTTTGACCAATCTCGAGAGTGACCGAGGGTGCCACTTCAACCGAGAGTGGTACACCTTCGTACATCATCACTTCGATCGTGTCGCCCTCGGCGATGTACTTCAGCGCGTTGCCCAGCACTTCTTCAGTGATCGCAAATTGCTCGAAAGTCTCGGTGTCCATGAAGTTGTGCATATCACCGTCCGGGTAGAGGTACTGCACGGTTGGTGAGCCGACTTCAGCCATGGTGAGTTTCTGGTTGCCCTGGAGCTTTCGTTCGTAGACATTTCCAGTTTTTAACTGACGGACTTTCAAGGTGAGAGTCGGTGGAGCCTTTGGTGCTTGGCGGTGCTGCCAGTCGAGGATCTGATAGACATCATCGTCCAGAATGATTGTCATATTTCGACGAATTTCACTTGAAGAGATTGTCATCGCGGTCTTGAAGTTCCTTTGGTGCTAGCGGTCAGCTAGTTCGAGTTGGCTATCAAATATACGGGAAAGCACGGGTTAGAACTTCATTTTAGCTGCGTGACTCATGACGCGAGCTTCGCCGTTCTCAAGAACCACGACATCTTCGATACGAACGCCGCCCCATCCGGGGATGTAGATGCCGGGTTCGATAGTGAATGGCATGCCGTTTTCGAGCTTGCCTTTCGAGTTGGGACCGACCCCGGGATTTTCATGGACTTCAAGACCAAGACCGTGACCCAGGCTGTGGCCGAAGTCGTTTTCATGTCCCGCCTCGGTGATGATTTTTCGGGCAATTGCATCGCATTCTTCACCGGTCATACCAGGCTTTACCATGTCGATGGCAGCGAGTTGAGCGGCAAGGACGATGTCGTAGACGCGTTTCACTTCGGCGTCGGCTTCACCGAGTACGATGGTGCGTGTAAGGTCGGAGCAGTAACCCTGATATCGAGCGCCACAGTCGAGGACGATCGTCTGCCCTTCCACGAGCTTACTATCGCTGGTGGCATGGTGCGGGCGGGCGGCGTTCGGGCCGATAGCGACGATAGTTTCAAACGATATCGATTCAGCACCGCGTTCACGAACCGCTTTCTCGAATATCCATGCGGTTTCTTTTTCGGTCATCCCGACTTCAAGTTGTGATGCTGTATCCTCGAACGCCTGGTCGCCGATATCGATGGCGCGTTGGAGTAGTTCTAGCTCTCCAGCATCTTTGTAGGCACGGAGATCGACACCGATGCCAGAAGTTGGTTTTAGTTCGGAACTCGAGTCGTTTTCGGCAAGTACTTTTTTGAATCGCTCAAGAGTACCGACGGTCATGTCATCGGCTTCGAATCCGAGAGTCTTGATTTCGAATTCCATGACCAGATTCGCAAGCCAATTGGACTTGCCAGCGATCCGGTCGACTCGCCAACCGGGTGCTTGCTGTGTGGCTTGTTCGGTGTAGCGGAAGTCGGTGCAGATGACTGCATCGTTCTGTGTTACAAGGAGATACCCGGCGCTGCTGACGAATCCCGAGATGTATCGTCGGTTTTCGCCGTTGCTTACTAATATCGCGTCAAGTTCGTCCTTTGCCAGACGTTCACGAAGTTTTTGGACACGCGAGGGAAATCGGAAATCGCTCAATGCGAAAAGTCTCCGTGCTGATTAGCCGTTGATGACCGAAGAAAGATGGTCGAGGGCGTAAATGTATCCGGATGGACCGAATCCTGCCATCTGACCAATTGCATTCGAGGCGAAAACGGAACGCTGTCGGAACCGTTCCCGAGCGTGAATATTCGAGATATGGACTTCGATGAAAGGTAATCCAGCATCGAGAAGCGCATCCAAAATCGAGTAGCCGACCTGCGTAAGGGCTCCGGCATTGATGATGATCCCATGGGCTCCGGTAGAGGATTCCTGAATGAAATCGACAATCGAGCCTTCATGGTTCGATTGGAAGAATGTCACTTCAACTCCAAGCTCAGACGCTTGTGCCGAGATGTCGTCCTGAATATCGGCCAGCGTTTTCGTGCCGTAAAGAGACGCATCTCGCTTCCCGAGATTGTTCAGGTTCGGTCCGTTTATTACAAGAATCGTTGCTGGCAAATTACTCTCCCGATTATCGGGCTGTCTTCAGGGATCGAAGCGATTGCGACGTATTCCCAAAATCGCTCTTGTACTAAGCCTACTACGTGGAGCTTTCAGATTTCTGCTTATTTTGCCTGCGCGATTTGTTAGCTCTTGGATGAGCACCCAGATAGACCTTACGTGCCTGTTCGGTTGAAACGTGGGTGTAGATCTGGGTTGTTGCCGGGCTGCTGTGACCGAGTAGATCTTGAACTACCCGCAGATCGGCACCACCGTCGAGTAGATGGGTTGCGAAGCTGTGGCGTAGTGAGTGCGTGTGGAACTCGGGATCGAGTCCGGCTGCCTCGGCATATTTCTTGACGGTTCGTTGGATTGATCGCGTTGAGAGTCGGCCGCCTGACTGGTTCATCCAAACAGCAGAATCCGATCGACGGCTGACAAATTTGCCACGGACGTCGGTCAGGTAATTGTCCAGCCATCTCGCACCTTGTTCACCGAAAAGTACCACTCTGGGTTTTGCGCCTTTGCCGATGACACGGACTTCTTTTGATTCCACGCTGACATCTGCGAGGTCCATTGCGTTTGCCTCGGACACTCGAAGCCCCGCGCCGTACAAAAGCTCAAGTAAGGCACGATCTCTGATGCCAGCGTCGGTTGCGGTATCGGGCTCGTCTAAAAGATGATCTATTTCGAAGCTAGAGGCAATTACAGGAAGTTTTTGTTCTTTTTTTGGACCGGTCACCAGATCGCTCTGGTCGAGTTCCACCACACCCGAGCGGCTCAAGAATCTGAAGAACGATTTCAGGGCTGAGAGTTTGCGCGATACACTGTTGCGGCTATAACCGTGTGTGATCAACCAGGCAAGGTATCCCCTCAGGAACAGACGATCTACATCGCCGAAAGTGGAAACGTTTTGTTCGTCAAGATATTCGATCAAGGGAACGAGATCGTTTATGTAGTTCCGAACAGTATGGTCGGCGAGTTGGCGCACAACGGTGATGTGCGCAGCGAACTCACGGATCAGTCGAGGAGCCTCAGCAATATTCGCTTGACGCAGTGCGTCTTCCATCGCTGGCGAAGGCAGTCTAGTGGTGGTCATTTCAGAACCACCTGTCCCGAACTGCTTTCGTTTCGAATTCGCCAGAACAGGTGAAGGTTATACTTTTGTCTTGGACTTTTTAGCTGCGGACTTCTTTTTGGCAGATTTGCGGCGTAAACCGCGTTTTGCTTCAGCTTCGGCTGCTGCCGCCGCCGCTGCTTCTGGGTGCACGATTGCGCACTTTTCCATCGCAGTTTTCCAGGCGATCTCCCAGTTCTCTTTGACTTCACCGGTAGCTCGCTCGCTAGGTCGGGTTGAGATGGAAACACGGCATTCTGGGAATCTTCCGCACGCCAGGAACTTGCCGTAGCGTCCGCTACGAATGACGAGATCATCTCCGCCTTCGCATTTTTCATCGCTTTTCTGGACGAGTTTCTTTCGATCGACCCGTTCAGCCTTTTCGATTGTTTCTCCGACCGCCTTATCGAACGGCCCGAAGAATTCTTTCAGCATCTCGACCCAGTCCTGCTCACCTGCGGCTACCGAGTCGAGTTTCGACTCCATACCAGCGGTGAACCCCATGTCCATGATGTTTGAGAAATGCTCGGTGAGCAGATCAGAAACGGCAGAACCGAGTGGAGTTGGCTTAAACCGTGATTTTTCACGGTCGACATACTGTCTTCGTTCGATTGTGCCGACAATCGATGCGTACGTGCTAGGGCGGCCGATTCCCTGTTCTTCCAAAAATCGAATCAGATTGGCTTCTGTATAGCGGGGAGGCGGCTGAGTGAACTGCTGATCGGCGTTCACGGTCTGCTTCTCGAGGTCGTCACCTTTGTTCATCGCAGGTAGCTGTTTGCTGTCTTCATCTTTGGCATCTTCATCTTTGGTTTCGATGTAGAGCTTGCGGAAGCCATCGAACTTGATGACCGAACCGGTCGCACGAACGGTGTATTCAGATCCGTTCGGTGCTGTGGCGATGATGTTGACACCTGTGTTATCGACAATTGCGTCGGCCATTTGGCTGGCGATTGTTCGCTTCCAGATAGCCGTGTACAAGCGGAGCTGTTCGCTCGAAAGGAACGGAGCCACACGCTCGGGTGTGTTCGAAGCAGAAGTTGGCCTGACAGCTTCGTGAGCTTCCTGAGCCGACTTGCTTCGCGTCTTGTAGCGCTTGGGTCCGGTTGAGTATTCATCGCCGTAGGTCGACTTGATGAACGACTGTGCTTCGTCGAGTGCATTCTGAGAGAGGTTCACCGAGTCGGTACGCATGTAGGTGATGAGTCCGACAGGGTCTGCGCTTCCCAGTTCGATACCTTCGTAGAGGTTCTGAGCGATACGCATAGTCCGCTGCGCGCTGTAGCGGAATGAACGGGCAGCCTGCTGCTGGAGCGTGCTAGTGGTAAATGGCGGACGTGGACGCTGCTTGGCTTCTTTTCGAGTGACTTTCGACACGGCGTAGGCAGCGGAGTTGAGATCAGATTTGATCGTCATCGCCGTCGTTTCGTTGTCGACGACGGGCTTACCTTTTTGGTCGGGAACCGCGATCAGGTTGGCGTTGAATGTGTATTTTCGTGTGCCAGATTCAGTTTCGAGATCGACAGTGATTGCCCAGAATTCTTCCGGTTTGAATGCTTCGATTTCTCGTTCTCGATCGACGATGATCCTGAGGGCGACGGACTGGACTCGACCTGCTGAGAGACCGCTTCGGACTTTTTTCCAGAGGACAGGGCTGAGTTTGTAGCCCACGATTCGGTCCAACAGCCGGCGCGCCTGTTGGGCATTGACCAGCTCCATATCGATATCACGGGGGTGAGTGAACGCTTCTTCAACAGCCGAATTCGTGATTTCGTGGAACACGACTCGTTTGAGATTCTTCGCTTTACCGAGATCTGCAGCTTCTACCAAGTGCCAGGAAATGGCTTCGCCTTCTCGATCCGGGTCAGTTGCGAGGTACACCGAGTCGGCCTGTTTAGCGGCCTTTTTAATCTCGCCGATCAGGGTGGCTCGGCCACGTACGTTTACATAGTCCGGCTCGAATGTCAGATTCTCGACATCAACACCGAGAGAGTTTTTCGGGAGATCGCGTACGTGTCCCATTGAAGCCTTGACGACATATTTGTCGCCCAGGAATCGTCCAACAGTTCGTGCCTTCGCCGGTGATTCGACGATAACCAGATCGCGCTTTGACGTTTTCGCCAAGTGTCTAATACCTCAAGCCCAGCACTCATATTGATACCACCAGGCGTTCTCTATCCGCAATGAATTGCATCGAACCGACTTGCCGGGCAGTTCCCCGCAATTCCAGCATCACAAGAACGGAGCTAACGGCGGCTGCTGCCTCGCCAGTGCTCGGGTGACGTCGTCGACGTGCATCGGCTCCTTTGAACTTTCAAGAAGATCGACAACACGACGTTCGATACTTAATACATTGTCTTCACGCGCGAGGTTGTCAAGCGCGTTTTGCCAAGCTCAGTGCGTTTATCGACCGAATCTTGAGGATTTAAAGGCTTATCTTGGGATTTGGCGGATCGAGATTCAATGTTCAGTTCTTCGAGAATATCGTCGGTATGAGTCGTCAGCTTTGCTCCCTGTTGGATCAACCAGTTAGTGCCTTGCTCTTCTCATTCAACGAACTTCCGGGCACTGCAATTACGTCGCGATCCTGTTCGAGTGCCCAGTTGATGGTGAGCATGGCACCACTGTTGAACGCTGCCTCGGCAACGAGAACTCCATGGCGCAGCCCGCTAATCACGCGATTACGCCGCGAGAGTTTCAGCGAGTTGTCCTGGGTAGTCGGTGTGACGCAGGTGGAGTGGAGTGATGCCAAGGGGTTCAATTTCCCAAGGATTTCGTCGGGTTCGTTCCCGTCGCGGAATCGCTAGGTTTCGCCTGCGACCTTTCAAAGTACATCTGCTGCTACGAGATCTGACAATGGTGCTCGCCAGGCGGTTTCCATATCGCCATAACGTGCCTCGAGTTTTGCGAACGTTGCGGGTCCGAGTTCGTATACCTGGCGGAACGCAACCCAGTACTTCAAGTCATTCATGCGGCGAATAGTGACTTATTCGGGTGACTTAAGGCATGTTCAGAATGACAAAAAGCATAGAATGGGCCTTCAGGAACTGGTTCGCGCGATCTCTATAGCCGAACGCCCGGGGCAGTAGTGAAAATGGCGGAGAGGACAGGATTCGAACCTGCGGTGAGCTTGCACCCACACACGCTTTCCAGGCGTGCCCATTAAACCGCTCTGGCACCTCTCCGCGGTAGCAACTGCAACCGGCGATATGCCAGAGCGTGCTCATCGTTATTGGAAGGCCGCGAACCAACTCCGATGTGTATATGGCGGAGAGAGCGGGATTCGAACCCGCGATATGCGGATGCATATACCGGTTTTCGAGACCGGCGCCTTCAGCCACTCAGCCATCTCTCCGAACTCATCAACTATAGCAATCGAACAGGGCGTTTCGGCTACTCATTTTGAAAGAATCCTTGGATATTTGGTTTTCGTATTGATCACTACGTGTAGACAGATATGTTGACGTAGAAGATTTCGAATACATACGATTTAACCTATTGTCGACCAATATAAGTTCCTATTTATACGGCTTCACCACAGCCTTGTTCGTTCTCAATGGGTTTTATCCTTGGGAGCAAAACGCAACGGATTCAAATACATCGCGATGTCATTCAAAGGTGGTCAGTAGATGACCACTGCAGGAATAATTCTCGCTGCCGGAAAAGGTACGCGAATGCGGTCGGCGACACCAAAGCAACTCCATAAAGTTGCGGGTGTCGCGCTCGTTGGGCACACAGTTCGTATCTTGCGAATTGCTGGAGTGAACGACATCATAGTTGTCGTTTCACAGGAAATAGCTGATTCTGACGAACTCAAAGCGGCATTGCTGCCTGATATAAAAATTGCGATACAAACCGAACAACTCGGTACAGCTGACGCGCTCAAAGCGGCTCGAGAGAGTGTAGAGAGCGCTGATTCGATAATCGTCGCGCCCGCCGACATGGTCCTTGTTGGCGACGACATAGTGCGGCAGATGATCGATCTGCACGCCGGTTCAGGCGCGTTAGCGACGGTACTTGGCGCCGTAGTCGACGATGCATCGGGACTTGGCAGGATAAAACTGGGTCAATCTGGTCAGCCAGAATCGGTGCTCGAAGAGCACGAAGCCACTGATGAACTTCTCCAGAGTAATCTGATTAACACTGCCTGGTACTGCTTCGACAATAACTGGATCTGGGGTGCTCTCGATGCTATACAGCTCGCGGATACTGGTGAGGTGTATCTTCCACGGGTGATCGAAGTTGCGGCCGCTGACAACCGTTCACGTGTCGTCGTCTCGGATGACAACGAGGCCGGTATGGGCATCAACGACCGCGTGCAGTTGGCGAGAGTTGAGAAGGTCATGCAGAGGCGTACAAATGAAGCTCACATGGCGAGCGGTGTGACACTTCAGGATCCGGATACGACGTATATAGATATTGATGTTGAAATCGGAGCTGACACATCAATTGGTGCGGGTTCATATATCGGGACGCGATCGACTATCGGTGCGCGAGTTGTGATTGGTCCAAACAGCCAGATCACCTCTAGCAAGATTGGAGATGGCGCGAATATCGATGGAGCGAGAATCATCGATTCGGTTGTTGGCGAGGGCACCTCGGTGGGTTCAAATTCGCTTGTGCGTGGTGGCGCCGAATTAAAGCCGAAAGTGAAAGTAGGGAATCTCGCCGAAATCAAAAATTCGGTAATCGGGTCTGGATCCCAGATTTCACACTTCAGTTACGTGGGCGACGCCACTCTTGGTGAGAATGTGAATATCGGTGCGGGGACAGTTACCTGCAATTATGACGGTGTAAACAAGCACCCGACGGTGATTGAAGACGATGCCTTTATTGGATCGAGCACCATGTTGATCGCGCCTGTGATCATCGGGAAGGCAGCACGCACGGGTGCTGGTTCGGTTGTGCGATCCGATGTTCTGGCAGGTGACACAGTAGTTGGCGTCCCCGCGAAATCTGTAAAATCATCGTGATGGCAAATTGTCCCGGAGTATTGTTGGGACAGGAATCAGAAGGAATGATTAGAAATACAGAAGATCCCAAAAGTACGGGGCATCCTCCGGATACGAACCGGCAGACGATAGCTGTTGAGGCGAGTGCTTGATGTCACCCGAATGGTTATCACTGTTGGCGTTAATTGTTTCTGGTAGCATTTTCTTCCTTACCGCTCTGGCGATTTCTTCGCTTGGCACGCGGATTAATCCATTACCGGCCTCAGTTCGCAACCCTAACGCGAATGGGAACGGCAATGGCGATTCAGAGCACGAGCACGACCACGGATTCTCCGGTCGCTTAAGTGCCGAGGCAAGTTTGATTGGACGAAGCCTCCAGGCCGCTTCGTTAATGACGTCGGCTCTTGCGGTATTCGCCATTTTTGAATCGGGGGCCGGCACTACCGGATCGGGCTACGGAGTGGCTCTGAGTGGTGTCATTACCGTAGTTGGCGCAATATTCGTGCAGCTCGTCGCATCCGGTCTTTCTGGATACCACCGAAACTGGGCACGGGCTATCAGCCGACCGACAGGAACCCTGTTGCGCTGGACGAGTGTGACACCCGGTATTTCGCTCATCGTGGATTTTTCTCTTTCAAGAGGACGTGGTGACGATGCTGTAGGCGAGGATGTTTCGGCAGCCCTTCAAGAGAGTCTCGATTTTCTCGAGGAGTCGGTGATTCCTGCCGACCAGAACGAACTACGAATGATCCGCGGGATACTGCGGATGGATACAGTAAAAGTTCGTGAAATCATGGTTCCGCGTGTTGATATGAACACTTCATCTGCAACGGCCAGCATCGGAGCGGTGGCTGACCTGATGTCGGTAGGCGGACATAGCAAGATTCCTGTCTACAAAGATGATGCCGATTCGTTCGCAGGTGTTGTTTTTGCTCGCGACGTGCTTTCCGCGCTGGACAACGATATAGATCCCGATAGCGCGGTTGAGAACCTTGCACGCCCTGCATTGCACGTACCTGAATCGCAGAGTCTTGAAAGGCTCCTCCGGCAGCTACAAGAACACCGAACCGGTCTCGCGATAGTTATCGACGAGTACGGTGGGGTGTCCGGACTGGTTACGGTCACGGATCTCATTGAAGAAATTGTCGGAGAACTAATCGACGAGTTTGATGTCGAGGGTCCTGAAGTTGAGGCGGTTGATTCCCGAGAGATGTTTGCCGACGCCGGTGCCTCGATCGACATTATGAATCAGACTCTCGGTACGTCTATTGTTCCGGAGGGCTTCGATACGGTTGGCGGTCTGGTATTCCGCGAATTGGGCAAGATGCCATCGCCGGGTGACACGGTTTCGGTCGATGGCGTCGTTATCACTGTTCAGTCAGTAATTGGGCGAAGAATCCGACGGGTGAAAGTCGAGCGCACAGAGACTGATGCCCTGGAGATCGATTAGGCTCATGATTTATAGAGCGACTCACTGCGTCAATTGGCGAGTCGATAGATGACGATGGGAACTCCCTTGATACCGTCAGGCAGTTCTCGCTCCAGCACCCATCCGTGGGCCTAGTAAAAACGCCGTGCTCCCAAGTCCGACGCGGTGACACCGAGTTG
>Ga0187833_10002237_pt1 | contig 20984 bp, 19 predicted proteins | sample ETNtaG_37_FD_167968 | JGI IMG/M metagenome (GOLD analysis project Ga0187833, IMG submission 167968) | Marine microbial and viral communities from oxygen minimum zone, Eastern Pacific Ocean - ETNP2014_SV_400_PacBio MetaG (Illumina Assembly) | ecosystem: Environmental > Aquatic > Marine > Hypoxic...
CACGGATGACCAATCAGGTTGGAGCGTTGCCTCTGCCGGCGATGTTAACGGTGACGGGTATGATGATATCCTTATCGGGGCAGTTTATGATGAAGACGGCGGCAGCGGTGCCGGCCAGACGTATTTGATACTGGGCAAGGCGTCGGGCTGGGCTACAGATACCGGCCTGTCGGCTGCCGATGGCTCGTTTATCGGTGAGGACGCATGGGACCGCTCAGGTTCAAGCGTTGCCTCTGCCGGCGATGTTAACGGTGACGGGTATGATGATATCCTTATCGGGGCAAATGGTAATGACGATGGCGGGGACGCTGCCGGCCAGACGTACCTGATAACTTCTTTGGTTGATGATACCGTTGACCCAGCGGTAACAATAGATACCATAGCTGATTATGTATCATCGCTAAGTACCGTCAGCGGCACGGCTTCAGACAACACCGGCTTGGACAAGGTGCAGGTTCAAATAACAAATGATACAGACTCAACCTACTGGGACGGTGACAGCTGGGAGAATATCAGCAATAATGCAGCCTGGCTGGATTCCACCGGTACAGCCACCTGGTCGTATACCATGCCGACTCTCACTGATGGCGCAAGCTATACAGTAAAAGCGAGGTCGACTGATCTTGCCAGTAACACATCAGCCGTCGCGTCGGAAAGCTTCGCATATGACACCGCCAATCCATCAAGCCCGACCAATGTTACCAGGACCACCCCTGATACCGATAACACTCCAGAGTTCACATGGGACGCTTCTACCGATGCAACATCCGGGATAGACTCATACGAAGTTAAACCAGATGATGGATCGTGGACTGACGTGGGTGATATAACCAGCTATACATACGGAAGCGAAGTCACTGACGGCAGCCATACCTTTAATGTGAGGGCAAAGGATGCGGCTGGAAACGTTGGTACGGCAGCCAGTATAGCGTTCACGGTAGATACGACAGTGCCACCAGTAAATGTAGTACCCAGTACACCTACCAATGCATCACCGGCCAATGAAGCAAAAAGCGTTAGCGTTCCACCCACGCTTACGTCATCGGCATTCTCCGATTCCGACTCCGGTGATACGCATGGTGCATCGCAGTGGCAGATAACCGCTATAGAGGGTAACTACTTAAATTCTACTTGGAATAGCGGTGGCGATGCTGCCAACCTTACTGATATAGAAGTGCCTATTGGCAATCTAGCCAAATCAACAACCTATTATTGGAGGGTAAGGCATAAGGATAACAATGACAACTGGTCTGATTGGTCTGCCGAGACATCGTTTACTACGGCAGGTGGTGGAGGTGGTTTATGCGGCGCCACGCTTACAGCCGCGCCTGCCTCTCCGGAAGACCTGATATCTGGATTGGGGCTTCTTGGTTTTCTTGGTATCGCGTTTATCGTTGCGCATAGGAAACAGCGAAGGCGAAAACAAGAAGCATAAACCCATCTAAAATTCATAGCGTATGAAAGTGCATAACATTCTCGTCAGATACATTAGGTTGATAGTAAGATTTAGTCACCATTGAACAAACATCTAGCTGCACTGGTATATGAATAGTGCATAACTTGATGGGTACTCGATTGCGTTCCGGTTCGGATAGGTCGCTTCCAAGTTCTTTACAAACTGCTCGTATGCATGCTCGAATTCATCTTCAGTATACCTGGCAAGAGTTGAGTAATGCTTGTTTTTTGTCTGCTGGCAAATGCGGGAAATGGACGCTTTACGTTTAAAAACAAAGTCTTTGACGTCAATCAGTTTCCATCGCTCGTCATATTCAGTAAAGCGGCTCAAAGCCTGGCGTGTCAATACTTTGCTGTAGCTTACATAATCCGGGAACAAGCAGCCCCATATGTGCTCCGATTCCTGTTGCAGTACTCTGGCGTAGATTGCAAAAATACCGCCCGGCGATAGTATCCTTCTTACCTCTCCCAAGGTCCTCTTAATGGGCACATGATGAATTGAGTTGAAAGATGTCACTACGGAGACGCTGCTATCCGGCAAGCCCGTGCTGTCTACGGAACCTAGAATCCATTCGATATCGTGATGCAATCCATCCGACTCTATTTCCGCTTCTTTTAGCATATCCGGGCTTATATCTACCCCATAGGCCTTTTTTACATGAGTGCCTTGCGACCGGAAGGCTTTTATCAGTTCAAATAGATAGCGCCCCGTTCCACAGCCCAGGTCGCAGATGGATTGATCAGCCTCGGAAGCGTACCCTGCAATGCTTCTTACGGGCGCTTCGTCTAAGGTACGGCAATAGGTGTAGCTGTCGGCAATACCGTTAAAATGCTGCAGCATCATCTTCTTGCTGTTGTCAGCCTGTTGCATCTATTCACCTCGTTACATGACATAAAAGTACTGGTAGATAATCATATATAGGGTTGCCCATAATTTGTCAAGGGGGTTGATCGATGTACGGGCCGTCTCATTTTGTTATATACTTGATAACTAACGATGCAAAAACCGTTGCTTGCCATGTTTAATACGGTGCCCAAGCGCTACGACCTGGTCAACCGCGTGCTTACGCTGGGGCTCGACGAGCGCTGGCGCTGGCGCACCGCTAAACTGTGTCTGGATGCGAAACCGAGGCGGGTGATGGACATATGCTGCGGCACTGGCGACATGGCGCTGCATGTTGCAAGGTTAGCTTCAAGTGATGTGGAAATAACCGGCGTCGATTTTTCAAAAGCCATGCTTGAAGTGGCGCGATACAAAGCAAAAGCGCGCGGACTCGATCACAAGGTTGAGTTCAAAATAGGCGATGCAGCCAATCTGCTTTATGCCAACGACCACTTTGATGCCATTACCATCTCCTTCGGTTTCCGCAACCTCACCTACCGCAACCCCTTGCGGCCCAAATACCTGGTGGAGATACTGCGTGTCATTCGACCGGGCGGCAAATTCTTCATTGTAGAAACGAGCCAGCCTCGCATAGCGCCTGTACGCATGCTCTACCATCTCTACTTAACAAATCTCTCTTCGAAGATCGGGGCGCTGATATCGGGCCAAAAAGGGGCGTACCGCTACTTGGGCCAGTCGGCCGCCAACTACTACGACACACAAGGAGTACGCAGACTGCTGACCGAAGCCGGATTCAGACAGGTGGATTCCAAGCCGTTACTGTGTGGTATCGCGGCAATATACGTTGCCGATAAATAGTAGTCAGGCGGGATTATATATCGTCTTGATCATTCAAGTACTGCTTAATTGTAGAAAGCTTTGGGCGCATTTCATCTTCGGGCTGGTTGCTAAGCCAGCTTAAGACCATGCCACGCATAGCGTCAGGAAGTGCCGAACCAACAAGTAGGTCTATTATCTGCTCAATATGTTCTTTAATATCAGCCATTTGGTCTCCTTTTTACTTCTATCTCCATTTTCTAATACGTATTATACCACCAGCACTATTGGTAATCCACAATAATCGGGCAACCGCTGAGATAATGGGGTTAGTCAAGGTTGCCCAACAGGGAAACAAAAAACAAAACGACATCTCGTATACGGAGTACGGTACCGCCCATAATCAGGACAAAAGCCGAGGAAATGATGCGGATTTCCGGCCAGGATTTCACACCAGTGATTACCATCGCAGATAGGGTGATGGTCGGCTTTTCTGAGATCAGGCCACGCGTGCTATACTAGATTGACTTATAGCATATCGTTCAAGGAATCAAATTATGCCCGATAAGACAAGCAAACGGATTTTCTATGGGTGGGTGATAGTTGGCGGTGCCTGGCTAACCCTGTTTGTCCGCGGGGGCTCCGGTTTAACTATATCGGTATTTTTCCAATCACTTATGGACGAATTTGGGTGGAGCAGGGGCATGCTCTCTCTCGGTTTCACAATCCGAATGGCGTTGATGGGCATAATGGGCATGGTATCCGGTGTGTTAGTCGATAGAATTGGCCCTCGTCGCACGGTGGTCCTGGGTGCGCTAATAGGAGGATTGGGTATAGGTCTATTGAGCCATGTGTCTGAAATTTGGCATTTTATTCTGTTTTACGGCTTTATAGCCTCAATCGGGGCAAGCCTGGCAGGCGGAATTGCCACAATGAGTACGGTTAGAAGATGGTTTATGAGAAAGGCTGGCTTTACACTGGGGCTTACAATGGCCGGCAACGGCCTTGGGGTAGTTGCTTTCGCTCCACTGGGCGTTATTTTACTCAACCAGTACGGTTGGCGCCTGAGCTACGTGTTCTTTGGAATCATTATGGCAATCGGGGCAACAATTGGCGGCATGTTACTGAAAAAAGACCCGGAATCACAGGGAGATTACCCCGATGGCATTAAACCATCCGAGCAGGAAATAAAAGCTAGGGCCGACTTTACAGTTCGATCATATCATTGGTCGCTTAAGGATGTGGCTAAGAACAGGAATTTTTGGCTCTATACCATAGCTATGATGGGATATTTTATAGCTTTAAATGGTTTGACAAGTAACATCGTCCTGTGGGGAAAAGATCTGGCAATGAGTGATATCGCTGCGGCCAGTTTATTGAGCATATTTATTCTATCCTCTGTAGTGGCCAGAGTCAGCATGGGCCTGTTTTCAGACTGGGCGATGAACCGCTATAAAGGGTCTACACGAAAACCTATATTGTCTCTTTGCCTCATATTTTCCGGCCTGGGAAGCCTGCTGGGCGCAACCGCTGTGAACACTCAAGCGGAGCTTATTGTAATTGCTGTAATGGTGGGATTCGGTAACGGTATCGGCATGTCTTTATTCCCGACTTTCTTGGGAGATCTTTTTGGCGTTGTAAATATACCTATGATTCAAGGTTTTGGAATGTTGTTTACTACTACTTTTGCTGCCGCAGGCCCGATTATGTTCGGTTATAGCCATGATATCACCAACAGCTACAATTTAGCGCTGGCTATTACAGCCATCTTGTGTGCCATATCGTTAATTAGTCTGATAGTGGTTAAAATGCCTCAGAAATCAACGCAAACCCTTAATGGCTGCTAACCTGCCCGGAAATGGTCCTGCTATGGCACTCAAGTTCGCTTTCTGTGCTTTTCTCTGCTGGCGCAAATTTTGTTATCAGTTTGCCAGAAGCCATCGTACTCTCCAAGAGCTTGTTCGTATCATCGTCGTTTGACAAACGATAGTATAACTCTTGATTCGACTATTTACCTCTCTCGATCAGCTCAATCAGCACGTCGTCCGGCGCCAAGAAAAAGGCAAACTTGCCGCCACGTAGCGGTCCGATCTCCTTAACTACGGCGACGCCTTCGGCCTTCATATCAGCTATAGCCTTTTCTATGTCATCAGTTTCAAGCCCTATGTGATCCAGCGCGACGTTTTTAGGTTCTGCGGGCTCGGTTATTCGCAGCGCCAGCCCGCCTATGTCTAAAGTAACGTTCTTACGGCCGTCTGGCATTGCGCCGGTGCCTGTAATCTTTGCGCCCAGCATCTTTTCGTAGAACGCAGCCGTATTTACCGGATCGTTGCTGTTTAAATGAACGTGCTCCAGCGAGTATTTCGGCATTTAAAGACCTCCATTATATCGATAATTTACTATTTAACCAATAGCGTTTCTAGATCCTGAAGTGCTCGCCTGTGGCCTTGCGCTTGTAACGCACCCGCTGCATCAATGGATGGCTCAGTTTGATCGCACCGTCGACAGGGCAGAAGTCAACACAACTGCCGCCGTACCAGCACTCGTCGGGATATAGAATGATGGGTGGCTTGCCCTTCTCCGGATTAGGAATAAATACATCCATCTGGCACGCCTCAACGCACTTATTGCAGGCTGTGCAAAGTTCATCGTCGATGACCACAGGCCTTGACGGCGTAGATTGATTGGGAACAGCGTAAACTTTTTCGTCACTCATGTCATTTCCTCCTTAAAGGCCACAATGCTTGGCATAGTTTGATTCTAGGTCACCCCAGTAGTCCACGGGCAAACTGTCTACAGCAACTCCACCATCCTGCTGTCTTACGGTCACCCACTTGTGCCAGTCGGGCGGGTCAACCTGAGGATAGTCCAGCCTGATGAAAGACATCTGCGTGCTGCACGCCTTGCGCGCCAAGCTTGACTCTAGAATAAGCCGGTTGCAGTCCAGTATATCCAGAATTTCTACGGTACGGCCCAGTATGTGCGGATTGGGTGCATAGGCGGTCGGTAAAACGTTCTGCTCGATATCGTTAAGCCACACCAGCCCTATGTTTAGCAGTTCCTCATTTTTGAGCTCTCCGCAGTAGTTCTGCATCACCCGGCACAACGCCGCATTCATTTCCTTCCACTCTATACCATCCTTAAGTTTGATCGGACCATATAGGCGCGTTTTTTCCTTTTCGACCTGCGCTCGATCTATCTTCGATTCCGATGCTTTCGACGCGTACTGAACCGCCTTGCGCGCTGCGTACTTGCCCGTTGAGGCAGCGTGGCTGTGCGTGTGTGACATCGGCAGTGTATCGCCAGCAGCATACAGACCTTCAAGTGTGGTCATCAGATTCCAGTCCACCACAAAACCACCGCCTGGACCTAAGTCACCGCCTATTCTGGTCTGCGGCAGCGATGGTTCGAAGAGTCCGCCGCCGCCAAGCATTATGTAGCTCTGCAGCAGATCCTTGCTGGAATCGAAGCCGGACTCCTTATACGTATTCAAAATGGGGGTCTGTGTCCTGCCCTCGTTTCCGGCCATCACGCCCCAGATAACGTTACGCTCGTGCTCGGTCATACTTGGCAGGTCAGCGTAGAGAGGCAGCTTGAACTCACCGTTTATTATGCGCTGCTCAAGGTCGGGGATAATGTCTGGTGGCGGTCTGCGCCTGTAAGCAGTGGCCAGTTCGTCTAGAAGCTCGGGGATTGTTTTATCTACCTTTTTGCGTCCCCGCACCACCCCGTCGGGGTGCACGCGGTCGGATACGTTACTGAGTACGTTGCCATCGCGGCCCAGCCATGGTATCTCTTTACCGTCGGCATCCACCAGCGTGCACGGCACCCAGGTGTTAAACGGATTGCCAGTGCCGTAGAAAGGATACGTATTCCCGCTGCTGATCATGCTCCTTTTAGACATCTCCATGTGCGTAAAAGTGGCACCCGCCCGCCACGCCATGGCGTACCCTGCACCGGAGAGGTTGGGACGGAAAGTGTTGATACCGGAAAGCTCTGTCGAGAAATTCCAGTTGCGCTGGTGCGTGGCCATACAGCTTATCGTAGCTTTTGCCCTGAAGATCAGAAATTCGCCCGTTCTGACATTTAAACCGACTGCTCCCACAACTCTTGCTCCCTGCTTACCAGCTTCTGTGAGCAGGCCCGTCGCCATGGTGCGGTCGTATATCTTGACCCCTAAGCGCTTACACTCTTTGTACAGCAGCGGCTTGAAGTTTGCACCCCAGATACGCATGCGATGGCGCTTGTCGTAGTCGTAGGCAAACATAAACTTGGTCTCATCGTCCCTGAAGTCGGCGCCTACAAACTCGTCCTCGGTGTCCCTTATCTTGCCGCCCATCTGCTCCATCTCAAGCAGCGTATCGAAGTTTTCCCTGGCAGCTATATAATGCGACAGCGAAAAGTTATACATCCCACTGCCCTTTGCCGGGCTCTTAACAACATCATCGAAGGTAAGGCTTGAACAAGAATTGTTAACACAAGGCCCCCAGTGATCGCACCCCGTTCCCGCTGAGCCGCTGCTTATCGTCACCCCTTTTTCGACTATGGCGACTTTAAGACCACTCTTGGCAGCAGTGATGGCGGCCCAGCACCCGGCGATGCCCCCGCCCAGTACAAGGACATCGGTATCCACCTCTGTTTCTTTTTCATAGAGTATGGGGTATGGCCACTCAACTCCGGAAATGTAACTCATAGTTCACCTCACAATAGATTAAATCAACGCAACTGGGGTGATTTTACCAGTTTTACTTCAAAGTTTAAAGTGAAGACATGTAAAAAGGGAGGAATCAAATGTTGACGATGTAACACAGGGGATAAAATCAAAAAAATTACAGCGAATCGGCAAACCAGCCTGTGTGCGGCCTGGATAAAAGCAGTATATTCCACTATCTTTCTCCCCGAAATACGCTCAATGAGATAAGCGGGGCAGGATATCTACAAGCGTCTATTACAGAAAAAAGGGCTTTTTATCCAGTCATGCCTTGCCTGTATCCCGCTGCTTGCGCTTCATATTAACCAGGAAAATACCAGTGAGCACGAGTAGCCCCCCGATAATCTGAAAAACACTGAGGTATTGTCCCAAAAGCGGCATCGCCAGCAACGCCGTAACCACTGGCTGGCCCAGTAGCCCGACAGAGGCCGGACCGTGGGGCAGATGCCCCATGGCGTAGTTTATCGCCAGCCAGCCCGTCAGGTGGGTTATCAAACCCAGCGCCACCAGCCAACCATAGGTGGCAGCCGAATAACCTGTAAGTTGTGTGCCCATTATCAGATTGGCCACTAGCAGCACCACTATAGCCGATGCAATGGAAAAGGTCATAAACGTATAGCTGTCAACGCGCAGTCTGGCCCGCTGCAAGGTGACGATGTAGGCGGCGTAACAAAAGCTGCCGCCAAGTGCTATCAGATTACCCCTCATCACGCTAGTACCACCAACAGTAAGCCCCTGAAGCGCCTCGCTGCCCAGCAGAAATACCATGCCGCCCAGCGCAATTGCCAGTCCGATCCAGTAATAAATTGATAGCTTTTGCCTGAATATGATTAAAACGGCCAGCCCCACCCACAGGGGTGCACCGGCAACAAGAAGTGTGGATGTCGCCACGTTGGTTATCAACAGGCTGGTGTTCCATAACGCCAAATCTCCGGCAAAGAAGGCCCCACCCAGACATACCAAAAGCAAATAACGCCGTGCCGGCAGCTTGCTACGCTTGATCAGCCACCAAGGAATCATTACGGCACCGGCGAACGTGAAGCGGTAGAAGGCCGATACTGGCCCCGGCGCATCGGCAAATTTGACGAAGATAGCCGACCAGCCCAAGCACACCACGCCAACAGCAAGTGCTATGTAAGCGTATTTGGTGCGTTTTTGATCGGTCATAATGTAATATTCTTGCTGAAAACACTTTGTCTCAGTATTGCTTACGTCGTGGATACACAACCGGCTGGCTTTTCGTCCGTGACTCCTTGAGGAAGTAGAGCACAATAAAACTCACAGCCGCCAGCGCTCCCCAGACGATAAACGGCAACTCTGTGTTCACGTTCTTGGCAAGGATACCGCCTATATACGGAAGGATGAACAGCCCCAACCTCTCCATAGTGAAAAGTGCGCCAAGCGCGGTTGCCGCATAGGCAGAGCCAATGCCCTTGGTCTCGGTCGCCATGGTGATAAACACCGCCATAAACCCGTCACGCGTAATTCCGGCAATCAGCATCAATACCCAGATTGATGTATTGTTAGGGATGGCAAGGAATCCCACCCCCATAGCCGTAAGCGCCAGTGCTGGAAGCAAAACCTTTCGTCTTGAACCGATCCTGTCCGAAAGGAAAGCTATAGGCACCGTAAATACAGCGCTTGTTAGGTGAAAAACGACTAAGGGGCCACCACCAGTTGCATCAGCCCACCCACGCTGCGTCTCCAGATACGTCGGCACATAACCAAGCATCGACCGGACACTGCCAGCCTGCCCCAGCAGCACCAGACCCAGTAGCCATATCCTTTTCATGCGTAAAACTTTGAGCAAAGCCTCCTTAAACGGAACCTTGCCTACCGATTGCTCTGGCACTACAGAATGCTGACCAACGTTTCTGGTTAAGCTCCACAGGATTGCAAACACCAGAGATATCCCGCCAAGCAGATATAATACGTTGCGCCAGCCGCCCAATTCAGGTGATAGCCATCTGGCGCTGATGGCCGTGCTAACGGTAAATCCCACAGCCATTCCCATTGATAACATGCCGTTTGCCAGCCCTGCTCGCTCCTTGGGGACCCATATGTTGGCCAGCTTATGAACATTTAGCGGGATAACGGCCACCAGGACTCCGAAAAGGAAGGATGTAGTTGCCAGCGCAGCAAAACTGCCGGATGTGCCTCTCAAAGCTCCAGCTAGCCCCACCAGAACACACCCGACAATGAGGACACGTTTTACTCCGAACCTGTCGCCCAGCAGACCTCCGAGCAGTGTCACCAATATGCCGCCCACTGGCAGCAGCCCCCATACTACACTTATCTGCACTAGATCCAGGCTCAGGTCTCTTCCTATCTCCGGGAAAAGAACCGCAATGCACGTCATCGGCATGGCGATTACGAAAATATGTGTAAGTGCCCCCAGCGATATTATATACCAGCCGTAATACGAGCTGGTCTGCTTTTGGGGTGTATCCTTGCCTATATTCAAGAAAAAGCCTTTGCTGAAATCATATGTAACTATATGTCATTAGCATGATTTCAGTCAAAGACCACAACGAAGTTTGATTGAGATAGTTTTGCCAATCCAGCCTTTGGTGTATTGGCAAGGAGATGTTAGAGGGCTAGTTACTTTAGCATATTGATTTATTCATCAATCTTCTTAAGCGATGCCCCATGAACAAATTCTTCTTTTTCAAGGTTATCAAATTTAATCAAATGGTATCGCGACATTTCGTTAATATACCCTTGTCTATGCTCGACGAAGCCGTATTCAATTGGACCTCCAAGTACATCAACTACTATTCCTTTTTCGCTACGCATATGCTTATGTATTCTGAGGGCTTTATCTATATGTTGAACTCTATCGCCTATCTTTATATCTGACAAAATTCCTCCTTAAATAACGTTGTAGCCGCTCTATTTTTTAAATAGCCCTTTAAGCTTGTCAAAGAAAGAGGGGGAGCGCAGTCTCTTTACCAGTTTGCCCCATTCCGCTTCAGCTTTGTGTTTGCGTTTGAGATCTTTGATGCGTTGCTCCATCAGCTCCAGAACTCTTTTCTCCTCGCCCGCATCCAGCCAAGTGCCATGCCCCTCATCACAGAAGTCCAGTTCCAAATTGTAGAAGCGGTAGTTGAAGCGCTGCATCGATTTACTACATGCGGGACAGGCCAGTTGGCCTGGCGATGATTTATATATCATCGTTCCCTTAATTTCATCTATATCCAGCACCGTGTCCTCCAACTCATCCAACTCCCCATAATCCAGCCACATCCCCTGGCATGCTGGGCAGCGGTCAACCTCGATGCCTTTGTAATTCTCAACGGTAAGCTCAGTATAGCACCGCGGACAAATCATCACTGCCTCCTTCTTATCACTTTGTTCGCATTATACCACTACAGGTGAAGTTGGCAAGGAGGGTTTGAGGCATACTTGAGGAGGAACAAAGATTAATCCAACATTCTGCATGGGCTAGTTTTGGAGATGGATCAATTGGAAATAATTGTGCACGCAAAAGGCCAAAAGCCACGACACATCAACTATCATTTTACAATTGATATTATGAAGATACAAGCTTCATCAGGGAAATAATGTCAGGAAGTTTTTCCATATTCAAAACCCCTTGGATTATCTCATGCCTTTCTTCGGAAGAAAGGCATGCTGAAGTATTATCCGTGAATTTGTCGATTGCCAATTCATCTGAATTTATTGCCTTACCTGACTCAAATGCCCCCATGGAGTCAGGGTCTCCTAAATAACTTTGCCCTCTTGCAATTACTTCTATTGCTCTGGGAGTTTCCGCGTCCGTAATTAAGCGAAGTTCTGTGCTCCGCATGAATTTTTGTATTTTGGGATCTTGTCGTACCTCCTCACGCTGCCAGAATGAACAACCTATTCTGTGAGCTGCACAAGCGAGCAAATAAAGTGTGTTGAAGCAATAGTCATCAGGCGTCTGCAAGTTGTTTTCACGAAATAGTCTAAAGCTCACAATTGATGGCGCATAAGCCGTGATCTCGTCAACATCTTCTGGCTTGAGGTCATTGGTCTCTATGAGATCGATAAACTGGTTAAGTATGCCCGACAGCACGCCGCCCGCCGGATATTTTTTGAAGTTCACTTTGTGCCATACCCAATTATTTCCTAAATCAGCAAATATCCCTTCATTTTGAGGCTCACTTTTGCCCGTAAATCTCCAAAACCCGTAGTCACCGTCAAACAGTTCCGTATCGCCCGTATAACCATCCTGAGCTAATAGCGCCGCGGTCACAGCCGCTTGAGCACCCCAACCAGTTGAACCGTACTTAATCATCCTCACGGGGCTTGTTTCCAACCATTTTCTAAAAGTGCTTGGGGGGCAAAGATTCCCGGAGATCCCGATGGCATTTAACATTTTTTCTCTGTCCAAATTAAGCAACTTACCAACAGAAACAGCCGCAGCTATTGAAGCGGCACTGCTACCCAGTACCGTGGGCCAAGTTTGAGCCGAGGGGTCTATCCTGTCTGGGCCCGAATGCAGCCTGCTGGAAATCTCCAATCCAACAGCTACAGAGAGTATCAAATCTTCTGGAGAAGATTTGATACTCTCTGCTACAGCTAAGGCCGCTGATATGATAATTGGAACATCATGCTTTCCAATAGCGGTCATTGCGTCATAATCCAGTGCATTAATCAACTCTCCATTTGCAAACGCAGCATTGACACTTGACACTTTATGTGGTGTGCCGATAATAGAAGATTCTTTTGGCCCTCCCAGCTTCGCGGACAGATCTATCGCGATGCGCCCACGCTCAGTTGAGATTCCAGCACAAGCACATCCTATCAGGTCTAATATTGAATGCTTAATATAATAACTGCTAGTATCTGGTAAGCTACCAAAGTTAGTCTGAATGGCAAAATTTGCAATACGATCGATTATTTCCATCATTGAACTATCTCCTCTTCCAGCGTAAGGTATGTGTTCATTCAGGTCATAGTGAGCAATTGTTGGGCTGCTGCTAGCATTATATCACCGCGGGGCAGGTTGGCAAGGAGGGGTGGGAATCTAACACCTATTATGCCCAGTTGGGCTTGATAATGGCTTGGGTTGTTCTTGTAAGCTTGACATACTTTTAAACTCATCACTACAATATAGCCAATTCAATAATAAATAAAAAAGATTATTTGGCTTTTGGTCAAAAGGAGAATAAATGGAATATACAGTTCTCGGAAGAACTAACATGACTGTCTCAATCATGGGTATGGGATGCGGGGGTCCGAGCAGAGTTGGCAAGCGCACGGGAAGAAGTGAGATGGAATCGGTCGATATAGTAAAACGGGCACTCGAGGCAGGTGTTAACATCATAGATACGGCAGCGGCATACGAAACAGAAGAAATTGTCGGGAAGGCGATAAAGGGGCGAGATCGCAACAGTGTGATTATCTCCACAAAAATGCGGGTCTGGGCTGAAATGACCGCCAAGGACTTACGCCTTGCATTAGAGAAAAGTTTACGCAAGCTCGATACCGAATATATTGATATCTTTCATTTTCACGGCTTAACCCTTCAGCATTACGATTATGTTGCTACGGAGATGGTGCCAGAGATGTATAGGCTCCGTGATGAGGGGAAGATTAGGGCAGTCGGTGTTACCGAAATGTTCGAACGCGACCCCCGGCATTCGATGCTGGCTCGCACAGTTGATGATGATCTGTTCGATGTTATTATGGTTGGATTCAATCTGCTCAACCATACGGCGCGGCATATCGTCCTTCACAAAGCGATTGAAAAGAACATTGGTGTTCTCAACATGTTTGCCGTGCGGCGTGCCATGAGCAATTCAGGCAGGATGAAAGAGATTATAGCGGAACTAGTGGCAGATGGTAAAATCGATCCTAGCGAAGTGGACGTCAACAATCCCTTCGATTTTATGGTACACCACGGTGGTGCGGTAAACGTTCCTGACGCGGCTTACAGATTCTGTCGGTATGAACCAGGCGTGCACGTGGTACTTTCTGGCACTGGGAATGCGGAGCATCTGGCCATGAATGTTCAATCCCTCGACAGACCACCTCTACCGACAGAAGATGTGGAGAAAGCCAATCGGCTATTTGAAAGAGTGGACAATGTGACAGGAGGGTAGAGATTTAACAGTTTTAGAACCGGGTATGTGCCCTGTCCTGTCACCAGCATTGTGTCACCGCTGGTGAGGCTGGCAAGGAGAAGCTTGAGGATGTATTATGGGGCCATTTAGAAGGAGGATAGCTAATGTTTACACTGCAAATAGGAGATAAGGCCCGTGATTTTTCATTACCTGCAATTGACGGTAAAACCTACAGTCTGGCTGACTTTGAGGCAGCCAAAGTGCTGGTGGTGTTTTTTACCTGTAACCACTGCCCTTTCGTGATCGGATCAGATGAGGTCACACGCGCCACAGTTCTTCGCTTCAAAGATAAGGGCGTTGCCTTTATTGGTATCAATTCCAACAGCGAACAAACCTATCCAGAGGATGATTTTGATAATATGGTGAAACGGATGAAGAAATATGATTTTCCGTGGGTTTATGTTAGGGACAAAAGCCAGGACATTGCGAGGGCCTACGGTGCACTCAGGACGCCGCATTTTTATGTTTTCGACCAAGAGCGAAAACTTGTCTATACCGGCCGCGGGGTGGATAATCCGCGTAATACAGCAGAAATGAAGACCAATAATCTAGACAAAGCCTTGGACGAAGTTCTGGCGGGTAAGTCGGTGAGCACACCTTTAACCAATCCGATTGGATGCAACGTCAAGTGGGAAGGAAAAGATGCTCATTGGATGCCACCCGAAGCGTGCGATTTGGTCTAATCGTAACCTATTGATATGCGTATTTAAAAAGACAGCCAAGGTAAAACATAAAAAATTGGACTTAGTGGCTTACGCGGATTCCAGTTTCAGAAGCAGTGCTTTCACCTTAGCTGCGACCTGTTCTCTTATGCGCCTTACTTCTTCCAGCGATCTTCCTTCAGGATCATCAAGGCCCCAGTCCTCTGCAGGGACAAGGGTGGCTGGGCACATATCCTCCGTGACGCAGCCCATAGTAATCACTCTATCCGCATCCTCTAGCATGTCGATGGTCAGTGCTTTGGGCGCTTTGTTAGCGATGTCTATCCCTATCTCGTTCATCACTTCTATTACTACCGGATTGACACTCTGAGCTGACATGGTCCCCGCCGAAAAAGCGCGGGCTTTACCCGTTGCATAACGGTTAAACAGCGCTTCGGCCATCTGGCTTCTGCCGGAGTTATGCACACATACAAATAGAACACGCTTCATATCAATAATCGCCTTTGCCGATGCTCAAACACCCTTTTCTCTCTAAAATCGCCATCTCCCCCTAACTTTGTGGCGTATATAGTACCAACTCCCAGCCCTGCGGGCCGCATTCGTTAAGTTACATTTCTTAACATAGCCTCGACTTCGGCCAGCGACGTGGCGACCGTATGACCCAGCGCCCTAACCTTATCAGACGGCTGTTTAAGATCGGGTACTTGGATTACTACAAGCCCGGCGGTGACTGCAGCCAGCACCCCGTTATCTGAGTCCTCGATTGCCAGGCATTTACCGGGCGCTACGCTCAGCTTTGTAGCCGCGGTTAAATACATCTCCGGGTGCGGTTTGCCGTTTGTTACCTCATCGCCGCCCAGCACAAAGTCGAAAAAGTCCAGTATTTTTGCATTGGTCAGCTTTATCAACGCGTTCTTTTTGCGGGTCGATGTCACTATCGCCTTTTTCACACTCTCCTGTTCGAGATACCGAAGTAACTTTAACGCTCCCTCCTTCACCGGCACCGGTTTGGTCAGCGTTTCATGGTGATATTTCTTGCCCCATATCTCGCTTATAGCTTCAAGTGGAAAATCCTGACCGTATCCATCTATTAATATCTCTCTGGTTGTGGCCCAGTTCGTACCTATGCACCGGTAATACGGTTCCATATCACTAGGTTCAAAGCCTAATTCCTGGCACGACTCTATAAACGTGGCGAGGGCTATCATCTCGCTGTCCAGCAGCAGCCCGTCCATATCAAATACGACCGCGTTTAAGTTATTAAGCATCGTGCCTCCGGTCGTATTATAGCATGAGAGCATACAATGGATAAGAAAAAGATATTGGAAGAAATTTGGGCATAGCTTAGTGGCTTAGAAAAGCTGGCGTATCATTTATCTAGAATGCGGCTGCGCAGCTGCCCACATCCGGCGCCGATATCGGCACCCTTGCTCACACGCAGCGTGCAGGGAAAGTGCCGCCGCTCCAGTTCTTGTTGAAAAGAGAGGGCAGCATCGCGGGCCGGCGGACGGAAATTCTTGTTGCCCGTGGAGTTGGCCGCTATCAAGTTTACATGGCAGTTGAGCCCCTTTATCAGCGCTGCAAGCGCCGCCGCCTGCTGTATCGAATCGTTGACGTTCGCAAACAGGATGTACTCGAATGTGATGCGCCTGCCCGTGGCCGCGATGTATATGCGACAGGCCTCCATCAAGCGTCTAAGCGGATAACGCTTGTTAAGCGGAACCAGCTTATTGCGTAGCGCATCGTTGGCGGCGTGCAACGATACCGCCAGCCTCACCTGCCTTTTTTCTTTAGCGAAGCGCTCAATTTGTGGAACCAGCCCAGCAGTAGAAACGGTCATGCTACGCGCACCTATGTTGAGCCCTTCCGGCGAGTTGAGCGTTGCGATTGCCTGCATCGTCGCCTGATAGTTTGCTAGCGGCTCGCCCATCCCCATAAACACCACGTTGGGAACAGCGTCAGATTCGACTCCAATATTCTTCCGCATGCGCCGGGTGGCATAGATTACCTGGTCTATTATCTCACCGGGCCAAAGGTTGCGCTCAAAGCCCTGTTGGCCGGTGGCACAAAAAGAACATTTCACAGCACAACCTACCTGCGTGGAGACACAAACCGTGTAACGCTCGGTGCCCTTGCCTGCCGGATGCTGCATCATAGATGTTTCTATATTCCTGCCGTCCAAAAGAGCAAAAAGGACTTTTATTGTGCCGTCTCTGGCTGCCGATTCATGTACAGATGTTATACGGCTGATACGGGTCTTGCGCGCCAGCTTTTCACGCAGGGGTTTGGGCAGGTTTTTCATCTGGGCAAAAGAGACGGCGAGATCCTTGTATATCCAATTTTTTAGTTGCTTAGCGCGGTAGGCGGGCTGGTCCAGTTCGACCACAAGTTCGCTTAAGGCGTCATCCGCCAAATCGGTGAGGCATATCGATTCTTTACCCATACATCGTAAATTATAACACGAGGTCTTTCCTATCGCCGTCATATACGGTAGAATATGGCTTTGAGGGTTTTATGAACTACGATCCGCTTCAAATCGAACCTAAGTGGCGTGCCAAATGGGAGGCTGACCGGCTGTACAAGGTGTCAGATAACGACCCGCGCCCCAAGTGGTACGGCCTTACCATGTTCCCCTATACATCCGGTGACCTGCATATCGGCCACTGGTACGCCATGGCTCCATCGGACGTTCATGCCCGCTTCAAGCGCATGCAGGGCTACAACGTTATGCACCCCATCGGGTTCGACTCATTCGGGTTGCCCGCAGAAAACGCAGCTATCAAGCGCGGCATCCACCCGTACAAATGGACTATGGACAACGTGGACAACATGCGCCGTCAGCTCAAAACCATAGGAACATGTTACGACTGGGATCGTGAGGTAAATACCTGCCTCCCGGACTATTACAAGTGGACGCAGTGGTTCTTTTTAAAGCTATATCAGGCTGGGCTGGCCTACAAGGCCCAAGCTCCCGCCAACTGGTGCCGACAGTGTCAGACGGTGCTGGCCAACGAGCAGGTACTGGCAGACGGTACATGTGAGCGATGCAGCACTACCGTTATCAAAAAAGACCTGGAGCAGTGGTTCTTCAAAATCACCAGCTACGCCGAGAAACTGCTTAACCACGACAGTATCGACTGGCCAGAGCGTATCAAGCTTATGCAGAAGAACTGGATAGGCAAAAGCATCGGCACTGAGCTTGTATTTGGCCTGGAGGACGGCAGCGAATTCAGCGTTTTTACCACTCGACCCGATACCGTGTTTGGCGTCACCTTCATGATATTTGCGCCAGAGCACCCGCTGGTACAAAAATTGACGACTGATGATCGCAAAAAAGAGGTCGAAGCATATATCAAAGCGACGGGAACGCAAACCGAGATTGAAAGACTGTCGACAGAGCAGGAAAAGTCTGGCGTTTTTACCGGCGCTTATGCCATAAACAAGCTTAGCGGTGATAAGGTGCCCATATGGATAGCGGACTACGTGCTGATGAGCTATGGAAGCGGCGCGGTGATGGCCGTTCCTGCCCACGATGCACGTGACTTCGCCATGGCTAAGAGATACGGCTTCGCTATTAAAACCGTTATCGCGCCGGTGGATTATTTCTATGAGTACGATGGAGATGTAGACGGATACAACGGCCGGGAGCTTACCGAAGCTTACATCGAACCGGGTATTATGATTAATTCAGGGCAATTCGATGGCCTTCCCAGCGAGCAGGGCAAAAAGGCTATATCCGACTATGTTGAAAGCAAAGGCTTGGGCAAGCGCGCCGTAAGCTACCGCCTGCGCGACTGGCTCATATCCCGCCAGCGCTACTGGGGCGCGCCCATACCCATAATCTTTTGCCCCAAGTGCGGCACCGTGCCCGTGCCCGAAGAGGACCTTCCGGTGCTACTTCCTGAGGATGCGGAGTTCAGGCCGACCGGTGAATCGCCACTCAAGTACAACGAGGGATTTGTTAATACGCCCTGCCCAAAGTGTGGAGGTAAAGCCAAGCGTGAGACCGATACCATGGACACATTCATGTGTTCCTCGTGGTACCTGTACCGCTACACCAGCCCCAAGTACGAAAAAGGGCCTTTCGATCCTGCTGCGCTCAAGAAATGGCTGCCGGTGGACATCTATACCGGCGGCATAGAGCACGCCAATATGCACCTGCTGTACTCGCGCTTTTTCGCCAAGGCCATTCATGATATGGGCTTAGTTGACTTCGATGAGCCTTTTACCAAGCTTTTTAGTCAGGGGCATATCTTGAGTCAGCACCAGAAGATGAGCAAGTCGCGCGGTAACGTGGTCAATCCCGATCACTACGTACAAACCATAGGCGCCGACACTGTTCGCGCATATCTCATGTTCATCGGCCCTTGGGAGCTTGGCGGCAACTGGGACGATTCTGGCATCAACGGCTTGCTGCGCTGGCTCAACCGGATCTGGAACCTGATTTTGGAGAAGCCTGCCAAGAAAGCAACGGCTGACGAAAAAACTATAAAAGAGGTTAGGCACTGGACTCACAAAACTATCAAGATAGTAACGAACGACGTCGAAAGGCTGCGCTTTAACGTTATGTTGGCAACCCTCATGGAGTTCACTAATTACCTTGCCAGAGCAAAGGACGCTGCTTTCGATAGTGACGTGTGGCAGGGGGCAGTCGAATCGCTGATACTGATGATGGCACCAAGTACCCCGCACTTTGCCGAGGAGTTATGGGAACGCATCGGGCAAGAGTACAGTGTGCATAACCAGCCCTTTCCAACGTACGACGATAAACTGGCCGCCGAGGATGAGATAACACTTGTAGTTCAAATCAACGGCAAGGTGCGCGCCCGATTAAACGCGCCCGCCTCTATACCAGAGGCCGAAGCCATAGAAATGGCCTTAGCCGATGACAATGTTAAAGCGCATACGGAAGATAAAACCATCACTAATAAAATATACGTGCCCGGTAAACTAGTCAACATAGTGGTTAAAGGATAAACGTGGAGGACGAACGGAGGCGCAAGTTTATGGAGACCGCCTATGAGCAGGCACTCGCAGGCGTGGCTGCTCTCAACCCCCTCAATGCCCCCGTCGCCGCTGCAGAATCTGGCGCATCTTATGAATCTGGCGTGTTTACGCTCACCTTCTACAACCGCACTTTTACCATTCATCATCCGGATGTCAAGGTCGAGGAGATCGGAACCGATGCGCCAGTGCCCATATGGATATCCCTCATATTACTGCACTATCTCGTACATTCCTCAGGTATACCAGCGCAGGGCCACTGGATAACCTACCGCGAGCTTCCCGGCGCAACCTTGTTTGAAAAACGCTTTCGGCAAATGGCCATTCAACCGTTGCTGAACGTATACGGAAACGATGCAGAGGGACTTAAAAAAGCGGGCGAATCACTGGGTGGTCTGCCCATGGACAGAACCGGTGATGCCGCGTACAGGTTCCTCGCGCTACCTAAAATACCTGTGTCGGTCATCCTTTATCTAGGCGAGGATGAGATACCGTCCACCGTCAACATCCTATTCGACGCCGCATCTTCGAATTATTTGCCAACAGAAGACTTGTCATACGTGGGAATGTACCTGGCAATAGCCCTGATGAAGGCCAAACCCAAATAGTTCAAATTTAATGATTATCTTTAAGAGAGCAATGCCGCAAGCCGACCTTGCCTCCGGTAGGAATTCTTCGGGATCATCTACGATCGAGGCAGGGCACGGGTGGGTTGTAAACCTCTATCTCCTAGTCGGTAGTCCCGCGTTTTTGATATTATCGACGATCATGTCGCCGTACACTCCCTGCGTTACCGCCAGCGGGCGCGTAATTTCTCCTCAAACTAAGCCGTTTTCTTTATTAAGCCAGGCCAACGCGACCTTCATAGCGTCTTCCTCTATACGAAGGCGGTGCCCCGCCCCCGCTATCATCACCAGTTCCTTGGGCTCCTTGGCCTTATCGTATATCTGATATGCCTGCGCCGGGTCCACCAAGTCGTCCTTATCCCCGTGGATTATCAGTAGTGGCCGTGGTGATATACGGTCCACACAGTGTAGCGGATCAATCCGCTCAAAGTTGTCCATAATCTGCTCCGGCGTCTGCACAGGAAGCTTATCTCGACTGAGGCTTATCTGACGCTGGTTCTCGATAAACCTGATTACATGATCCCTATCTGCGGCAAATGTTATGCTTACCGGGCAGCAACAGCTCACCAGCGCCTTTACACGTTCATCCCGCGCCGCAACGTACACTGCAACCATGGCGCCGCCGCTAAAAGCCATCACCGAAATACGCTCTTTGTCGACTCCATCATACTCATATAAATAATCCACTGCCGCATTCAGATCCCGCGTCCAGCCTATGATATCAAAGTGCCCCTCGCTAAGTCCCGCGCCCCT